>CAEZXG010000084.1_pt1 | contig 4193 bp, 2 predicted proteins | sample 7265191 | NCBI WGS metagenome assembly CAEZXG01 (sample SAMEA6813902, study PRJEB35770) | uncultured Actinomycetes bacterium | biome: Freshwater; feature: Freshwater reservoir; material: water | place: Czech Republic | collected 2015-11-04 | depth 0.5m m | reverse complement strand
CGGTCTCTGGCTGCTCTGCACAGACTTTTTCAATCGCTGCCATGAGTGCACCATCATCGTTAACAACTTTAATTCCACGGGCAGCAATTACTGCAGCTGGCTTACCCTCACCGGCAATCACGCCTTCGATAACCTGGCGTGCCAGTTTGTCGGTTAACTCCCCCGCACTTACTAAAGCAACGATCTCGGCAACATCAGATGGTGTGATCGGTAGGTTTGCAATTGCAACATCTTTGTCATTGGCAATACGTGAGATTTCACCTAACCACCAACTGCGCGCCTTTGCTGGATCTGCACCTAAGGTAACTGTGGCTTCCACAATATTTAATACGTCGGCGTTAATCATTGCCGCCATCTCTTTATCCGGAACAGCCCATGCTTCTTGCAAACGTTTACGGTGAATCGATGGTCGCTCTGGCAAAGCTGCTCGCAAAGTTTCAATCCACGCAGCATCTGGTGCAACGGGAACTAAATCTGGTTCTGGGAAGTAGCGATAATCCTCGGCCTGTTCCTTTGAGCGACCAGAGCGAGTAAGGCCAGTATCTTCTTGAAAGTGTCGTGTCTCTTGAACTACGCGCTCACCCTTGTTAAGCAACTCTGCATGGCGAATCATTTCTCCACGAATTGCGCGTTCAACTGAGCGAAGTGAGTTCACATTTTTAGTTTCACTTCGAGTACCTAAAGTTTCGACACCAATAAGGCGCAAAGAAACGTTAGCATCGCAACGAAGTGAGCCCTGTTCCATCTTTACATCGCTAACGCCTAGAGAGCGCAATATGTCGCGAAGCTCTGCAACATAGGCTTTGGCAACTTCTGGAGCGTACTTACCTGTTCCTGGAACGATTTTGGTCACAATCTCTACCAAGGGAATCCCTGCGCGGTTGTAATCTAGAAGTGAGTATTCGGCGCCATGGATACGACCCGTTGCACCACCTACGTGTAATGACTTACCAGTGTCTTCTTCCATATGTACGCGCTCGATCTCAATACGGAAAACCTTGGGACCCTCATCTGTTTCGATCTCGACATCCACATATCCATTAACGCAAATCGGTTCGTCGTACTGTGAAATCTGGAAGTTCTTAGGCATATCAGGATAGAAATAGTTTTTCCGTGCAAAGCGACTAAAAGGTGCAATTGAACAGTTAAGCGCTAAACCAATTTTAATCGTTGATTCAATTGCAACTTCATTGACCGTTGGTAAAGCTCCAGGTAATGCTAAACACACTGGACATGTTTGAGTATTTGGTTCTGCGCCAAATATGGTGCTGCATCCGCAAAACATTTTTGAATTAGTGTTGAGCTCAACGTGGACTTCTAGGCCTAGTACTGGTTCGTACTTAGCCATCACCTCATCGTATGTAAGCGCCATTTATGCACCTGCCAATGCTGGAATCTTTGACAGCAGAGGTGCGCCCCATTTACTCAATAACGCCGCTTCAAGTGCTGCACCCACTAAATACATGCGATCATCCTGCATCGCAGGTGCCATGATCTGGAAACCAACTGGCAAGCCATCTTCAGGTGCTAACCCTGCAGGTAGTGACATTCCGCCGATTCCAGCCATATTGACTGGAATAGTTGCAATGTCATTTAAATACATGGCGATTGGGTCGTTAGATTTTTCTCCGATTTTAAAGGCAGTCGTTGGACATGTTGGTGAGACCATCACGTCGCACTTTTCAAAAGCTTTATTAAAATCTTGAGTAATTAGCGTACGAACCTTTTGCGCACTTCCATAATAAGCATCGTAATAACCTGATGAGAGCGCATACGTTCCAAGAATAATGCGACGCTTTACTTCGCGGCCAAAGCCAACTTCGCGCGTCAAATTCATAACTGATTCAGCGGAAGCTCCATCGACATCGCCAACACGCAGGCCATAGCGCATCGCATCAAAGCGGGCTAAGTTGGATGAACACTCTGATGGTGCAATTAAATAATATGCAGCAAGTGCGTACTCAAAGTTCGGCGCAGATACTTCTACTATTTCAGCCCCTGCCGCGGCCAACAGCTCTAGAGACTCTTCAAAGCGAATACGTACTCCATTTTGATAGCCCTCTCCATTGAGCTCTTTAACGACACCAATCTTCATACCCTTAACATCACCACTCTTAGCGGCAGCGACTACCTGCGGAACTGGCGCATTAATACTCGTTGAATCCTTTGGATCATGGCCGGCAATAGCTTCATGCAAGAGCGCTGCATCTAATACTGTCCGAGCGCATGGACCTGCTTGATCAAGGGATGATGAAAATGCCACTAAACCAAAGCGAGATACGCCGCCATAGGTAGGTTTAACTCCAACGGTTCCAGTAACTGCAGCAGGCTGACGAATTGAACCGCCAGTATCAGTACCGATAGCAAGAGGTGCTTCAAAAGCGGCCAAAGCTGCAGATGATCCGCCGCCTGAACCACCAGGAATGCGCGATAAATCCCAAGGATTATGCGTTGGTCCGTAGGCAGAGTTTTCAGTAGATGAGCCCATTGCAAACTCATCCATATTCGTTTTACCTAAAATAACAATTCCGTTTTTCTTTAGATTTGTTACAACCGTTGAGTCATATGGTGGGCGCCAACCTTCAAGAATCTTTGACCCACATGTGGTTGGAACACCTTTTTGTGTCATGACATCTTTAAGCGCAAGCGGAACACCTGCAAGTGGAGACATTTTTTCTCCGGCAGCACGCTTGACATCTACTTCTGCGGCTTGAGCCAAAGCACCTTCATTATTTACAAAGAGAAATGCGTGAACATCGGTATCGACCGCTGCGATGCGATCTAGGTGCAGTTGAGTTAATTCAACTGAAGTAATCTCACCAGCGTTGAGTTTGGCCGCCATCTCTGCTGCGGAGTTGCGAATCATTCTTCACCCAAAATCTGTGGCACTCTAAAACGCGACTCTTCTTGCGCTGGTGCACCCGACAATGCCTCTTCCGGAGTTAATGAGGCAACAACTACATCGGGGCGAAAAACATTGCGCAAAGGTAACGGGTGTGACGTCGGTGCAACATCGGCACCGGCAACTTCTTGGACTCGAGCGACGGCATCAAGGATGACAGTAAATTCATTGGAGAGATTTACTAGCTCTTCATCGCTCATTTCGATGCGTGCAAGTCGTGCAAGATTTGCGACATCATCGCGGGAAAGGCTGGTCATGGGTGTGATTCTAATTAATTCGCGGGCTAACTGCGAATCTGACCATTTCCAGTAACGATCCAGGTTGTGGTTGTCATGGCTTCAAGGCCCATTGGTCCACGGGCATGCAATTTCTGATTAGAAATCCCAATTTCAGCGCCAAAGCCCATCTGTTCGCCATCGGTAAAACGTGTCGATGTATTAACCATGATAGCCGCGCAATCACTTAATGCGATAAATCGATCGGCATTAGCCTGATTATCAGTGACTATAGCTTCAGTGTGCTGGGTTCCGTATGTTGCGATGTGATCTGATGCCGCATCTACTGAATCAACGATGGCAATATTCATCTCTAAGGTTCCGTACTCAGTAGACCAATTTTCTTCTTCTGCCAAAGTAGCTGGAATTTCGCCAGCGATTGCCAGGCTAGCACTATCGCAATGCAGAATTACTCCCGTATCATGCAGGGCCTTTAAAGCTACCGGTAGAAATGTCGTCGCAATATTTTTATGCACCAGCAGAGTCTCGGCCGCATTGCACACACTTGGGCGTTGGGTTTTTGAGTTAAGAATAATAGGTAGCGCAATATCTAAATTAGCGAACTCATCGATAAATACATGGCAAACGCCGGCACCGGTCTCAATTGTTGGCACAGTGGATTCGTCCACGACCATACGAATCAGTGATGCGCTTCCACGAGGAATTACTAAATCTACTTTTCCACGAGCATGTAGCAAAGCTTTAACAGTTTCGCGAGAATCTGATGGAACTAATTGAATAACATCCGGTGAAATAACTGTTGTTGCTAAAGCATCTCGCATAACGGATACTAAAACTTGATTACTTGCTTCAGCACTCGATGAACCACGCAGTAATGCCGCATTGCCAGACATCAGAAGTATCACGGCCGCATCAACGGTCACATTAGGGCGAGCTTCATAGACCATACCGATAACGCCAAATGGCACAGTTAATTGTCTTAGTTGTATTCCATTAGGTAAGACCGATTCGCGAAGGGTTTTTCCAAGTGGGTCTTCTAAGGAAGCAACGTTTCG
>CAEZXG010000079.1_pt1 | contig 4485 bp, 4 predicted proteins | sample 7265191 | NCBI WGS metagenome assembly CAEZXG01 (sample SAMEA6813902, study PRJEB35770) | uncultured Actinomycetes bacterium | biome: Freshwater; feature: Freshwater reservoir; material: water | place: Czech Republic | collected 2015-11-04 | depth 0.5m m | reverse complement strand
AGCTGGTCGATCCTTTTCAATTCCCCGAAGCGTTGGAACAATACAAAAAGTACAGGTGTTATTACATCCAACTGAAACTGAAACCCAGGAGGAAAAGGCTGATAGTCGACGTGCTGGCAGTGTTGAAGGAAAATGTTCTAGTGACTCTAAGATTTCAATTTGCGACTCTTCTTCAATACGTGCGCGTTCTAAAAGTACGGGTAATGAGCCCACGTTATGGGTTCCAAATACAACATCAACATAAGGAGCCTTCTTAAGAATGATTGCCTGATCTTTTTGAGCCAGACATCCACCAACGGCAATTTGCATGAGGGGGTTAGCTTTTTTAATCGGAGCTAAAAAGCTCAAATTTCCGTACAACTTATTATCAGCATTTTCACGGACTGCACAGGTGTTAAAAATGACAATGTCGGCCTGCGTTCCATCTGGAGCGGGAAGATAACCAGCCTCATCTAGCAGTCCAGCGATACGTTCTGAGTCATGCACATTCATCTGACAGCCGTACGTCTGGACTGTATACGTGCGCGTCATAGGCCTATCGTAGGGGCAAAATTAGAGTGAGATAACTTCAATCTCAAAGGTTGATCGGTTGACGATTGCGGCATGGTGATTATCCAACGTCGACCAGCCTGGTTGATTCCAGCCACTTGAGGCAAAAAGAACACCTTCAGGAGTGGGCAAGTATTTGATTTCATAATAATCTTCAGGGGCCCAGTCCGGCTTCTTCTGCGAATTGTGCTCGCTCACCGTTACGAAAAATTCACGGTTCATAATCATGCAGTTCAGACTTGTTGTATCTCCATGAGTTTTAATGATAGACAGCGCTGACTTAATTCCAGGCATCAATCCATGCTTTTCAATCTCTGTTAATACTAAATAGAAATACTGTTCGCTATCACCGTCACCCACGATGAGTTTGGAAAACTTTGGATCAATATAGGAGGCAATTGCATCAGGCGGAAAAATCGAACCGTTATGTATAAATGAGTAATCTTCATACATAAATGGGTGCGTGTTGTTCTCATTAATTGATAAACCTTTAGTTGCCCACCGTAAGTGCAGAAGTGCTCCATCAGCTGTATTGCTGGCCACTGTTGAATCAAAGCTGGCACTACGTGCCGCTGCCTCAACTTTTCGCTCAAGAACTGTATGTGCCCCTGATTTATCGATTGTCGATAAGCCCCAGCCGTCACAATGCACCGAGGATAAAGCGACAAATTCAGAAAATTCATCCCCCACTAACGCTGGAAATGAGGTTTTAGCTGGCGACACGTAGCCCATTAATCGGCACATTCTGAGTCAAACCCCTATCGCTTAAGTCACACTATGAGGTAGAAAGGTTACCCCAGAGTCTCAAGGAGGAGCACATCTTGGCAATCACAAATGATGACGAAAAACGTTTAGCTGATCTTGGCTATAAACAAGAGCTAAGCCGTAGTTGGTCAGGTTTCTCAAACTTCGCAATCTCATTTTCTATCATCTCGATCCTGGCGGGCTGTTTCACGACCTTCGCCCAGGCGTGGAACAACGGCGGCCCAGTAGCTATCTCAATCGGCTGGCCAATTATTTCAATGTTCATTCTCATTATTGGTTTTTGTATGTCAGAGCTCGCCTCGGCTTATCCGACATCAGGTGGAATTTACTGGTGGGCGGCAAAGTTAGGTGGCCCTAAGGCTGGTTTTTATACAGGATGGCTTAATTTAATTGGCCTTGTTTCAGTTACAGCATCAGTCGGTTATGGCGCGGCAAGCTTTCTGAACGTAATCCTTGGTGCGCAGTGGCCAAGTTATGCCACTGACTTCATGGGTGGAGATTACATCAAGCAGCAGTTCTTCCTATTTGTCATGATCATTCTCTTAGTAACACTGATCAATATCTATAGCGGACAATTGTTATCACTCTTTAACAATATCTCCGTGTGGTGGCACGTATTCGGTGCACTCATTGTTATCGGAATCCTTTTATTTGTACCTTCAGAGCATCAGACATTGTCGTGGATGTTTACAACCAAGATCAATAGCTCTGGCTTTAGCGATAACTCATACTGGCTATATGTTCTGCCATTGGGTTTCTTGCTCACCCAGTACACAATTACTGGCTTCGATGCGTCGGCTCACTTATCTGAAGAGACCCATAATGCTCATATCAATGCAGCAAAGGGAATCTGGAAGTCGATCTTCTACTCAGCAATCGGTGGTTATATCTTGTTGATGGCATTTCTATTCGCCGCGACCAAGACCGATGTGATCAGCTCTTTTGATCCAGCAGTCAACCCATTTGGTGGAGGATCAGTTATCGCAGTTCTCTACACAGCTCTTGGTGGCGGAATCGCCTTCAAGTTGGTCATGATTATTACAACTGTAGGACAAATCTTCTGCGTTACAGCTTGCTTAACCTCATGTTCTCGCATGATGTATGCATTCTCACGCGATGGCGCGGTTCCAGGGGGAAATCTCTGGAAGAAAGTTAACAAGCACCATGTGCCACTCAACGCAGTTTTGGCCTCATCATTAGGTGGAATCATTATGACTCTTCCTGCGCTATGGAAGAGTCCAACAGGTGCACCAACTGCTTTCTACGCAGTCGTATCTGTCTGTGTTATTTCTTTGTATCTAGCATTCTTGATTCCAATTTGGCTTCGACTAAAGGCCGGCGATTCATTCAAAGCTGGAGCATGGACTCTTGGTGCACGTTACAAATGGATGTGCAGAGTTGCAGTAGCTGAAATTACAATTATTTCTATCTACTTCATTTTGCCTTTCTCACCAGCTGGAACTCCAGGTAATAAGGATTTCACCTGGACTGCAGTTAACTATGCACCACTTATTACTGGTGGCGCGTTGATAATACTGTGGGCTTGGTGGAATATGTCAGCTAAGAAGTGGTTTACAGGACCACGGAGCAACATCAACTCATAGAAGAGAACTAACACTAGTAACCCCCGTCGCGTAAGTGGCGGGGGTTACTCTTTGTAGATTTTCTAAGCGCAACTCGATAGCATCACCTTATGAAATCAATGTCGATAGAAGCGCTCAAGTCCGCAGTCCAGGATGGAAGTATTGACACCGTCGTCGTTGCGATGACAGATATGCAGGGTCGACTGACTGGTAAACGTATTCATGGGCAGTTCTTTATAGATGAAGTGCTCAAGCACGGTACCGAGGGTTGTAACTATCTATTGGCCGTAGATGTCGATATGAATACCGTTGATGGTTATGAAATGTCTTCATGGGAGCGCGGATATAGCGACTTTGCCCTAGTTCCAGATATGAGCACACTTCGCTTAATCGATTGGCAACCTGGCGCAGTAATGGTGCTTGCCGATGTTCAGTGGCTCGATCACACCGATGTTGTTGCCTCACCTCGTCAAATTTTACGCAAGCAAGTAAAGGCCCTCAACGATGCAGGTATGGAAGCGATGTGCGGAACCGAACTTGAGTTTGTTGTTTATAAAGATACATATGAAGAGGCCTGGGATAAGGGCTATAAAAATCTGATCCCGGTTAATCAATACAACGTCGACTATTCAATTTTAGGTGGTTCACGAATTGAACCACTGTTGCGCCGAATCCGATTGTCGATGGCTAAAGCCGGAATGACGGTTGAGTCAGTTAAAGGCGAGTGCAACTTTGGGCAGCATGAAATCGCATTTAAATACTCCGATGCATTATCCAACTGTGATAACCATGTTATTTATAAGAATGGTGCCAAGGAGATCGCATCCCAAGATGGATACGCACTCACCTTTATGGCAAAACCTAATGAGAAGGAAGGCAACTCTTCTCATATCCACTTATCCTTCCGCGGTTTAGATGGCTCGATGGTGATGACTGATGAGAATGACAAAGAGCATGGAATGAGCGACCTGGGCCGTCAATTTATTGCCGGTCAAATTGCGCACTTGCGCGAGCTAGCCCTTCTCTTTGCGCCTAATGTCAACTCATATAAGCGTTATGTGCCTGGCTCATTTGCACCTACCGCAATTCGTTGGGGTCGCGATAATCGAACATGTGCACTTCGCTTGGTCGGTCATGGTCCATCACTTCGACTTGAAAATCGTGTAGCTGGCGGAGACGTCAATCCATATCTAGCAGTCTCTGGAATCATCGCTGCTGGCCTAGATGGAATCAAAAACAAAATGGTTCTAGAGCCAGCCTTTGAAGGAAATGCATACGCATCAGACTCTGCACGCATTCCATCGTCGATGCCTGAGGCGTTAGAGCTGTGGGAAAATAGCGCGTGGGTCAAAGAGGTTTTTGGCGCAGAAGTGCAAGCGCACTATGCAAATATGGCCAAGGTAGAGATCGCCGCATACGGTAAAGCAATTACCGACTGGGAACTATTTAGAAACTTCGAAAGGTTTTAAATCAACGTGTCCACTTCATATGATGTAATCAATCCTGCCACTGAAGTTATAGTTAAAAATGTAATCCACCTAGATATCGCAGCCACAGATGATGTGATTGCACGGGCAGATAAGGCTTT
>CAEZXG010000072.1_pt1 | contig 5017 bp, 4 predicted proteins | sample 7265191 | NCBI WGS metagenome assembly CAEZXG01 (sample SAMEA6813902, study PRJEB35770) | uncultured Actinomycetes bacterium | biome: Freshwater; feature: Freshwater reservoir; material: water | place: Czech Republic | collected 2015-11-04 | depth 0.5m m | reverse complement strand
TTTCACGATATCTCTGAATATCAATTGCTTCGGGCTTGGCATCAGTTTTGACGGCACGAATCATCATGTTTCTAGGCGTATGTTCACCGCCAATAAATTCAATGACTTCAACGCGATAGCCCACAATTCGCAGCAATTGTGCTCGCAGTGAATCAGTCAGTAAATCGCCCAAACGTTCTTTCATCAGACCAAATTTAGTAAGCGCACCCCAGGGCTCAGGACTCTCATTCATCTGTCGCTGAATGTCATGGTGACAGCATGGTGCGATTAACATCAATTTTGTCTGACTAGCAACTGCCCATGCAATTGCATCATCGGTTGCCGTGTCACAGGCATGCAGTGCTATTGCCACATCGGCCCTGTTGGCAGTTGTTGATGCGATTTCTTCAGCTTTGAAATTAATTGTCTCGCTGATTCCTAAATTCTGGGCAATTGCATTATTTCGATCACGCGATGAAGTTCGTACGTCAATTCCAGTAACTTGCACAGGTATTCCAATCGTGCGCAAGTATTGATGAGCGGCGAAAGTTAAGTATGCGTGTCCGCAACCCAAATCTACGATTGTTAACGGCATTGCATCGGTTGGTTTATGAATCTGGCCAGCACTAATTGCAGCTTCTAAAGTAGGCACCAGCAAACGTAAGAACTCTTCAACTTGTAAGTATTTATCGTTTTTTGAAGGCTTAATCGAACCTTTATGATCGGCTATACCGACTTCTAATAAGAATGGGTCGCTTGGATCAAGTAAACGTGCCTTCTTTTTATCATGATCTAAACTTTGTTTAAACTCTTTGCTCTCATAATGAACTTGGGCTTCACCGCTCTTGGTAATTCGAATCGAGATCGAACCATCCGTGTGTTCGACAAGAATATGTGCGTATCCGCTATTCAATAATTCAGAGACCGCAAGCAAGTTAGGTTCAATATTCTTAGTTGTCGTAGCTCTACCATCGCTATGGCTGAGCTGTAGATGTACTGTGCCTTTGATGCTAACCGGTCGAAGATCTATACGTTCAAAAAAAGTCTGCATATTTCTGCGCCGCCCAGAAAGTACTGCTCTAACGAAAGTCGTAGGCTCAATAATGTGGGCAGAAGCTTCGCCGAATGCTTCCTCGAGTGACTTAGACATTTGAGGTAAGTCTAACTTCTATTGCCAATCCGCCTAACTGGCTTTGTCGCAAAGTTAATTCACCTTTATGCCATTCAATAACTGCGCTCATAATGCTCATTCCTAATCCACTACCACCGGTATCGCGGGAGCGAGATCTATCGAAACGTTTGAGCCCTTGGACTTTCTCGCCATACGACTCCTTAGGCAGACCCTGTCCTCCGTCCTCGATGACCAGATGAATATGCTTGCCACCCACTAAGGAGACCTGAACGGGCGTGTCTGCTTGTGTATGAATACGAATGTTCGTTAACGCATTTTGAATAAACCTGCGCATATATTTCTCAGATCCAATAAAGAGAACTTCATCCTCGACATTTATCTTCATTTTATGCACCGGAGATAAAGCTTGAAAATCAGCGATATTTTCATGGATGAGTTCTGAAAGCGAGATCAGTTCGCTATCTACACCAGTGTGTTCCCCTAGCTCGGCTAAAATCAATAAATCACCGATTAAGGACTCCATCCTTTTTATTTCACTTTTGAGGCGCGTAAATGCTAAATCCTGATGCTGACTATCTAACTGCTTGCCTTCGAGTAGTTCTGTGTAACCCTTGACCACAGTTAATGGAGTGCGTAGCTCATGCGCCGCATCGCCCAAAAACTCTTGCATTTTTTCACGTTGGGAGCGCTCTAGTGCAAGAGCGCCAGCACGTGAGATTGAGATTGAGATATAAGAAGCTAAAGCGCTAGCAAAGATAATAAAAATTAAGAGGCGGAAAAGATTTTTATTTAAGCTCTTATCAATCTCAGAAAGTGAAGCCGCAATGATAAGAACTTCACCTTCTTGCAACCTAATTTCTTTAGTTCTTAAATGCTCGTTGCCGTCCAAAATAGCGTTTCTAGACTCCTTAAGAACTGTCACTGATCCATCTTTTGTCATGAAAGCCAACGTGAAATCAAAACTATTCTGGTCTAGGCTCAAGAGTGCACTAGTGATGGCATCCGAAGGATTATTTGTAATGTCGCTCTCTACGATGTTCATATGGCTATCAATCATTGAGATTTCTGCGCGGTAAGAACCCCATACGGCGAAACCACCGATAAGGATCGATAATAAAGAGGTAACTATGGCTATTGCTAGTACCTGACGTGTTTTGTTGTTCATCGCCTTTATTTAGGCTCTTGAATCTGAAAACCGACACCTCGGATTGTTTTAATTCCGTCAAAACCGTCTTTATGAAATTTCTTGCGTAAGTATGAGATATAGGTATCAGTTACTGTGCTTTCGGATTCGAAAGTTATTCCCCACACCTCCTCCAGCAAAAGCTTTTTAGTAAGAACACGGCCTTTCTTCTCAACTAAGATTTGTAGAAGTTTGTACTCTGTCGGTGAGAGTTCAACTTCTTCACCTTGAAAAGTTACTAAATGTTGCTCGTCATCAATCGAGATAGGACCGCAGGTCAATTTTGCCGGCATGGACGTAGACTTCATCGAGCGACGTAAAATAGCTTTAATACGCAGAACTAACTCTTCAATGCCAAATGGCTTAATCACATAGTCATCGGCTCCAATTTTTAGTCCTCTAGCAATATCAGCTTTATCTTCCCGCGCCGTCAACATCAGAACTGGGGTTAAATCATTATTCGACCGCAAGCGCTCAACTAGTTCAAAACCGTCCATGAGCGGCATATTTATATCAATGACCATTAAGTCAGGTTTGTGTGTCCGTAATAAAGTTAAAGCCGACATTCCATCACTTGCTTCGACGGTTTCAAATCCTGCAATTCGTAACGTGTCATTTAGAAGTGCGCGGACTCCTGGTTCATCATCGATGATCATAATGAGTTCGGCCACGACCCCACTCTTTCATGCCTGGCGCGCCTTGCCAATAAAATCTCACCTTTTTACTGGCTTTCACAGAGAAAACACAAAGAAATAATGCATTATGTAGCCATGAGAATGACTCGAATGGCAGTGTTAGCTCTAGTACTGTGCACCGCAGTGAACTCAATTGGGCCTGCCTATGCCGATGCCACTCCATCACCAACATCTGATAGCCAAAGCATCATGGCACTCTACAAAGCGGCTTTAAGTAACTATCTCGCCCAAATGAAATTACGCGATCTTCAGCGCATGAAGATTAATCAGATATTCATGAGTTCAGTTAATGACGCTAATCGCACAGCTAAGAGCGCATTGCGTTCAGCTAAAACTCCAACAGCTAAGAGCGAGGTCCTTGCAGTTCAAAAAGCGGCAATAGCACTAGCCAATTCAGTTCGTGATGCTGCCATTCTCGCCATGGGTCAACCGCCAATAGAGCCCGTCAAGCCTACTAATGGTCTACAGGCTTTAGATAAAAGGAAAATAAAATCTGCAAAGGCAACCCCTACTCCATCTTCTTAAGGATTTCTTTCGTTATTCTTTAGGTATGAAACGTTTTAATGTGTGGTTAGCAACAAAAGTGACCGATGGCGTAGCAACAATGTGGTGCGCCTATGTATTTGCAGCAATTGCACTCATATCTCTTCCGAAAGCTTTGCAGTCGGGTGACTCAATCGTCATAGTTTCGTGGGTAGCACAAACTTTTTTGCAGTTGGTACTTCTTTCGATCATCATGGTCGGACAAAAAGTTCAGTCCACAAAGGTTGAAGACACAATAAATGAAACTCATACTGCCTCTCTGGCTGAATTTGAATTAGCTAAAGAAGCGCGAAAAGACGCCCGGACCGAACTTGAAGAGCTGCATAGAATCTCACGCGATATGCACACACTCATGAAAGAGGTTGAGTCTAAGCTCGCTCGCTGAAACGTTACCAAAGCGAAACATTGCAGACCTGCTTTCAGGGTTCTTACATAGATTAATACAGGCCTCGTGGTTTAAGTTCAAGCAATGACATCTTTGCCATGGTGGAAAGAAGCGGTGATTTATCAGATTTACCCCCGCTCATTCTTTGACACAAATGGTGATGGTGAAGGTGACCTCCCCGGAATCACATCCAAACTTGAGTATGTCCAGCGGCTTGGCGTAGATGCAATTTGGCTTAGTCCGTTTTACACATCACCTAATAAAGATGGCGGATACGATGTCGCAGATCCCCGTGATGTCGACCCACGCTTTGGCAATCTTGCGGACGCAAAAAATCTCATTAATCGTGCACATGAACTCAATTTAAGAGTTCTTGCAGACATTGTTCCAAATCACTTTTCTGATCAGCATGAATGGTTTCAGAAAGCACTTCTAGCTGGTCGCGGATCGCCAGAACGTGCACGTTTTCATTTCTATGACGCCAATCCCGATGGAACTCCCCCAAATAACTGGATCTCACTTTTCGGTGGGCCTTCTTGGACACAAGTACCTGATGGACAGTATTACCTCCATTTATTCGATTCATCACAACCCGATTTGAATTGGGACAATGCTGATGTAAAAGAAGATTTTGAAAAAACACTTCGATTTTGGCTAGACCTCGGCGTCGATGGTTTTCGCATCGATGTTGCACACGGGTTAGTAAAAGAAGATATTTTAAAGAACCACCATGATCCACAGGGCCTAAGTAATGCTCTCAGACTTGATTACCCGATGGAGCCAGATGAACGTAATGAGCTGCTTCTTTCAGTTCCATACTTTGATCGGCAAGGTGTGCACGCAATCTACCGCGGCTGGAGAAAGATCTTTGATTCTTATGGCGACCGCGAAATAATGGCTGTTGCAGAAGCCTGGGTCCACCCACCGGTTAATGCAACAAAATACGTTCGGGCCGATGAGCTTCATCAAGTTTTTAATTTTGATTTGTTAACTGCGCCTTTCGAAGCAGCTCACCTATTTGAAGTAATAAATCGCTCCATTGAGTTAAATGCATCTGTACATGCGCTGCCAACGTGGGCGCTGAGTAACCACGACTCCCC
>CAEZXG010000067.1_pt1 | contig 5837 bp, 5 predicted proteins | sample 7265191 | NCBI WGS metagenome assembly CAEZXG01 (sample SAMEA6813902, study PRJEB35770) | uncultured Actinomycetes bacterium | biome: Freshwater; feature: Freshwater reservoir; material: water | place: Czech Republic | collected 2015-11-04 | depth 0.5m m | reverse complement strand
AGCGGTAAGTCAATTACCGTTGATGGAACATTGATGGGAATTAAGCAGACACAAAAAATTATTGGAATTGATTCATTTTCGTTGGATCTTCCACCTACTGCTCATATTCTCTTCTTGCGCTACGTGGATCAGCCAGGCGTGATTGGCACGGTTGGTCACACACTGGGACAAGCCAACATCAACATTGCTGGCATGCAGGTCGCTCGTAGTGGTGCCGGCGGTAAAGCTTTGATGGCACTTACCGTTGACTCTGATGTGAGTGATGGTTTATTGGCAACGATCAAGAAAGAGACAGGTGCCGAATCCGTTCGTGCAGTTGTTTTGGTGGATTAATGAGCACAATTAACTTAGCCGTTATCGCAGGCGATGGAATCGGACCTGAAGTAGTTAACGAAGGCCTGAAAGTTCTAGATGCTGTATCTACAAAGTACGGCATCAGCTTTAACAAAACGTCCTATGACTTAGGTGCTGGCTTTTGGCATCGCACGGGTGAAGTTCTACCTGATGCAACGCTGGCTGAACTTGCGACTAAAGATGTCATTTTGCTTGGTGCAGTTGGAGATCCAACGGTTCCCAGTGGTGTTCTAGAGCGTGGCCTGTTACTCAAGCTGCGGTTTGCCTTTGATCACTACATCAATTTGCGCCCAGCCCGCTTGATGCCTGGAGTCACAGGACCCCTTGCTACTAAAGCCCCCATCGATTTTATTGTTGTGCGTGAAGGCACCGAAGGTCCTTATGTCGGTGCTGGTGGAGTGCTTGCAGAAGGTACAGATGCTGAGATTGCAACGGAAGAGAGTTTAAATACTCGTCGCGGCGCAGAACGGGTTATTCGTGATGCATTTGAGCGCGCACTCAAGCGTGATCGCAAGAAGTTAACCCTTGTTCATAAGAACAACGTCTTAACTCGTGCGGGTAGTTTATGGACTCGTACATTCAACGAAGTTGCTAAAGAGTATCCGACTGTTACAACTGATTACCTACACGTTGATGCAGCTTCGATGTTCTTTGTTACAAACCCTGAGCGCTTTGATGTGGTAGTTACCGATAATTTATTCGGAGACATATTGACTGATATCGCCGCAGCTATCTGCGGTGGTATCGGACTTGCAGCTTCAGGCAATATCAATCCAACTCGAAAATTCCCATCAATGTTTGAGCCTGTTCATGGTTCAGCACCAGATATAGCCGGCAAAAATATCGCAGATCCAACAGCGACAGTTATGTCAGTTGCCATGATGTTAGATCACTTGGGCTATTCCGATGCTGCTCGCGATATTGAACGAGCAGTGGCATCGGATCTATTAACACGAGCAGATAAAAAACGAAGCACAACCGAGGTAGGAGATGCGCTAGTCGCAGCGCTATAAGACCATGAAAATATCACTCAACCCACATGCTAAAGATGCTGCTACCCGTGATGCACTTGTTGCTGAGGGTGGTTTTGGTAAGTACTACACAGACCACATGGTCGTGTGCGAGTGGAGTGAAAAAGAAGGTTGGGGAGAACCTGAACTAAAACCTTATGGACCAATCTCATTAGATCCAGCAACAGCGGTTTTTCATTACGGTCAAGAAATCTTTGAGGGGATGAAGGCGTATCGCCAGCCAGATGGTTCGATTTCACTTTTTCGTCCAGAAGCCAATGCCAAACGCTTTGCTAAATCGGCGGCCCGCTTGGCTTTGCCAGAGATGCCCGAAGCGCTTTTTCTCGAGACTGTGGATGCGTTACTTCAGCAAGACGGCGGCTGGGTACCTAATAAAGTTGGCGAGTCTCTATATATTCGTCCATTTATGTTTGCAACTGAAGTTGGTTTAGGCGTTCGACCATCTAATAAAGCTTTGTACATGTTGATTGCTACCCCGGCAGGTGCTTACTTTGATCCCTCCAAGGCCGTATCTGTATGGATTTCAACTGAGTATGTTCGAGCAGCTCAAGGTGGAACCGGTGAGGCCAAGTGTGGTGGAAATTATGCGGCGTCATTAGTCGCACAAAAAGCTGCGGCTAAAGAGGGCTGTGATCAAGTTGTATGGATTGATGCAATAGAGCGTAAATGGGTTGAAGAGATGGGCGGCATGAACCTGTACTTTGTTAAAGGTAGCGGTTCAAGCGCAACTGTTGTGACGCCAAAACTTACCGGCACGTTACTTCCCGGAATCACACGTGATTCAATTTTAAGCGTTGCGAAAGATTTAGGGTACAAGACTGATGAAGTCATGATCAGTATCGATGATTGGCGCGAAGGTGTTGCATCTGGTGAGATCTCCGAAATTTTTGCCTGCGGAACTGCGGCAGTTGTCTCACCTGTAGGTCAAGCTAAAAGCGTGATGGGTACATGGGTGACAGGAGACGGTCAACCTGGTGTGATCACCATGCAGATTCGAAATGCGCTTTTAGCAATACAACATGGCACTGTAGTCGATACACATAATTGGATGAGCGCGGTTAAATAAATGCCAGTATCTGATGCCTTTCATATCTATGACACCACGCTGCGCGATGGCGCACAACAAGAGGGATTAAATCTCTCGGTTCATGACAAGTTAGCGATTGCGAGGCACTTAGATGATTTGGGTGTTGGTTTTATCGAAGGCGGTTGGCCTGGTGCTAACCCAAAAGATACTGAGTTCTTTGCTCGCGCCAAGAAAGAGTTAGTGCTAAAAAATGCAACGTTTGTCGCCTTTGGTGCTACCCGCCGACCACATGTAAAAGCCGCCGATGATGTACTCCTGGGTGCACTTCGCGATAGCGGGGCTCCTGCCGTAACGCTAGTAGCCAAGGCTTTTGATCGCCACGTTGAATTAGCGCTTAAAACTACGTTGGATGAAAACTTAGAAATGATTCGTGACTCGGTTACTCACTTAATTCAAGAGGGACAACGCGTATTTTTAGATGCTGAACACTTTTTTGATGGCTATCGCAGCAATCGTGCATACGCCTTGGAAGTTGTACGGGTTGCCGCTGAAGCCGGCGCTGATGTAATAGCTTTGTGCGATACCAATGGGGGAATGTTGCCCGATGAATTATCCCACGTTGTCCACGATGTATTAACTGCTAGCTCTGCTCGTTTGGGTATTCACTGCCACAACGACACAGGCTGCGCCGTTGCTAACTCAATGGCCGCTGTTGCTGCAGGTGCAACCCATGTTCAAGGAACATTAAATGGTTATGGTGAGCGCACAGGTAATGCTGACCTTGTTACCATCATCGCAAATCTTGAATTAAAAAAGCAGCAACTAGTCTTGCCAAAAAATGCACTGCGAGAAGCTTTTAGAATTTCGCACGCTATCGCAGAAGTAACAAATGTTTCATCCAGTGCCCGCCAGCCATATGTTGGAGTGTCGGCCTTTGCACATAAAGCTGGACTACATGCGAGTGCAATCAAAATTGATCCATCTCTGTACCAACACGAGGATCCAGAAGCAGTTGGTAATGACATGCGTATGTTGGTTAGCGACATGGCTGGACGCGCTTCTATTGAGATGAAGTCACAAGAGCTAGGTGTTGATTTAGGTGGAGACAAAGAGCTCATCGGACGTATTGTGGCACGCGTAAAAGAAATGGAGGCGCGTGGATTCACGTTTGAAGCCGCGGATGCCTCATTCGAACTTCTGGTACATGAAGAAATTAACGGTAAGAGGCCGTCATTTTTTACAATCGAACATTGGCTAACAACGGTAGAACGTGCTGAAGATCAAAGTATTCTTACTAAAGCCGAAGTAACTGTGACCGCTTTAGGTAAAAAGATTGTCTGTACAGGAATCGGTAACGGTCCAGTCAACGCCTTTGATACCGCGCTTCGAACTGGCCTAAAACAGCTGTATCCAGAGCTAGAGATCCTAGAGCTCACTGACTACAAGGTACGTATTCTGGAAGGCCGTTTAGGTACTGGTGCTATTACACGCGTCTTAGTTGAAACCAGTGATGGCAAAGGTGAGTGGAACACTGTCGGTGTCCACGAAAACGTTATTGCCGCTTCAGCCATGGCGCTAGAGGATGCATTGACCTTTGGCCTACTACGTCAAGGACGTAAGCCCGAGTAAAGTTTTACCTGTGAGCGAGCAATTTGAAAAGATACTAGCTGCTTTTCAGCGCCACTTAGAGGCCGAACGTAACCTTTCAGTTCATACGGTTCGAGCTTACATAGGCGATTTAGCCTCTATGTTTGAACATCTGGAAACTCTTGGCGTCAATCAAATTTCTGAGTTGCAGTTATCGCATTTACGATCCTGGTTAGCAAATCAGCAGATTAAAGGGGGAGCGCGCACAACGCTTTCACGTCGAGCAGTGACAGTACGACTTTTTACTAAGTGGGCACTTAAGAATAAATACATTCCTATCGATGTGGGTGTTTCCCTTGCAACTCCCAAAGGGCATCGAACTTTGCCGGAAGTTTTAGATATGAACGATGCAAAGTTAGCGATGGATTCGGCGGCCATGCGAGCTGGAGAGGAAGAAACGCCGCTTGCACTGCGCGATGTGGCCATGCTCGAACTTCTGTATGCAACTGGTGCACGCGTGGGTGAACTATGCGGCTTAGATATCGGCGATATTGATTACAACCGAAATACGATTAGGGTTTTAGGTAAAGGCAATAAAGAACGCACAATACCTATGGGCCGACCTGCAGTTGCTGCATTACAGACATGGTTAAAAGATGGTCGAGAATCAGTAGCTAATGCTCAATCTGCTAACGCAGTTTTTCTTGGTGTCCGCGGCAAACGTATTGATCAGCGCACAGTTAGAACAGTTGTGTATGAAGCGTTATCGGCGATAGAGGGTATAGAGCGAATGGGCCCACATGCATTGCGTCATTCGGCAGCTACGCATCTATTAGAAGGTGGAGCAGACTTGCGCACGGTTCAAGAGATTTTGGGTCATGCATCACTTGCAACAACTCAAATCTATACACACGTTTCAACCGCGCGATTGCAAAAAGTATTTAAACAGGCGCACCCGCGGGCATGAATACTTCTTTAGTTGTTATTCCCACGTACAACGAAGTAGAAAGCATCGGCTCACTTCTAGACTCACTGAGCACGCTTGCCGTTGATGTCTTGGTGATTGATGATGGTTCGCCCGATGGAACAGCCCAAGTTTGCATCGCGCATGGAATTGAAGTCATTACTCGTTCCGGAAAAATGGGATTAGGCAACGCATACCGAACTGGTTTTGCGATTGCGCTGGAGCGCGGATATACCAATGTCATAGAGATGGATGCCGATGGTTCGCATCGAGTAGAGGATTTAAAGACAATGATGGAGTGGATTGGTACTAGTGAACTGTTGATCGGATCGAGATGGGTAGCCGATGGCGCAATCGAAAATTGGAGTAAGTTCAGAGAGTATTTATCAAAAGGTGCAAATACTTATGCCAATCTTTTGCTGTCCCTGGATGTAAAAGATACGACTTCTGGCTTTCGAATCTATAACGTACAGCTTCTCAAGCGGATGGGTATCTCAACAATTAAGAGTGAGGGCTATTGCTTTCAGATCGAAATGACCCGGCGGGCTATCGCATGTGGGGGATCGGTCGGGGAGATCCCTATTACCTTCATCGAGCGGGCCCAAGGCCAATCAAAAATGTCGGCGGCAATTGCCCTAGAGGCCGTCCTTCGCATCACATCTTGGGGGCTTTTGCGCCTCATCGGGCGGTAAATCTGCTCGCGCACCTCAGGTAAGATTCCACCTGCACCAGCAGAGCAATCCGCTGGTGACATCTCAGCACTGCCTTGGCCTTAGGGCTAGGTGAATCATCTCGGTCCGTTTATTCGGTCGATGACTCTCAGTGCGACGGGCCTAACAAATAGTTAAGCCATAACCGAGCGGGTTTTGTTAGT
>CAEZXG010000066.1_pt1 | contig 5859 bp, 5 predicted proteins | sample 7265191 | NCBI WGS metagenome assembly CAEZXG01 (sample SAMEA6813902, study PRJEB35770) | uncultured Actinomycetes bacterium | biome: Freshwater; feature: Freshwater reservoir; material: water | place: Czech Republic | collected 2015-11-04 | depth 0.5m m | reverse complement strand
CAGGATTTCCACAAGGCCACTGAGACCTACAGCCACATAGGAGTGAGTCATCTCTTTAATCTGAAATGGCACTGCAACGTAGGTAATCATTGAACCGAAGTAGGTGACCAGTCCAGCGGCCCATAAATTGCGAAAATCCCTCGACTTTTTAAGCGGCGATATATCTATCGCAAATCTGGACACTCGGTAAGGTTAGTTGAAAGTCTGCTCTGGGCCGGGGAAGTTGCCGGTTCGGACATCGGCGGCAAACTCTGCTGCAGCATCTGCCATTTCGGCGCGAAGGTTGCGATATGCCTTAGCTAATTTCGGCGGATTCTGTGTGATGCCCATCAGATCTGTCCACACCAATACTTGAGCATCACACTCTGGCCCAGCACCGATACCAATAGTTGGGATCGTTAGGGCATTGGTAATTCGTGTGGCTAACTCGGCCGGCACAAGCTCTAGAACTACGGCAAATGCGCCGGCTTTTTCAATAGCTACCGCCGCATCCAGAATCACATCACCATCTGTGCGACCTTGAACTCGATACCCACTTAGTTGATGAAGTGCCTGCGGAGTAAGGCCTACGTGACCCATAACTGGAATTCCAGATGCAACTAATTTTTCAATTGTTTCGATGTGAGCACCTTCGATTTTTACACCCATAGCTCCGGCCTCTTTGAAAAAACGAGTTGAGGTGGAAAGGGCTAATTCAGGTGAACTTTCATAGGAACCAAAGGGTAAGTCGGCAATCACCATCGAAGAGGTTGATGCCCCAACTACGGCTCGCACCATGGGAAGCATCTCATCGATAGTTACTGGAATTGTATTTTCATAGCCTAGAAAATTATTACCTGCGCTATCGCCAACGAGCAGGACGGGAATGCCGGCTTGATCAAAGATCTGGGCAGTCATCTGCTCATAGGAGGTGAGCATGGCCCATTTCTCGCCGCGCTTTTTTGCTGCAGCTAAATCCATAATCGTGACGCGTCGATGCAGCGCCCCGCCATATAAGGCTTCCATGTGATGTCCTCTCCTCGACGCTCGCACTAGTGCAAGTCCCCGGGTACAGGCATAAGGGTACCCCTGTTAGGCTTGAAAAATGAAGCTGCGGGTAGCGCTAGCCCAGATCAACCCCACCGTGGGAGATCTTGCGGGCAATGCAGCCTTGATTGCGGCATCGATTGAAAAGGCTAAGAGCTGCGGTGCTCACCTTGTTGTTTTCCCAGAGATGATCGTGACCGGTTATCCAGTTGAAGATTTAGCTCTCCGCCCATCTTTTCAAAGCGCCAGTAAAGCCAAAATTGCCGACGTAGCTAATGGCATCACGGCAGATTTGGTAGCAGTCGTTGGCTACCTCGATACATCGGCACAAGGTGCACCAGAAAATGCAGTAGCCGTAATCTCTGATGGAAAAATTCTTGCAAAATATGTCAAACGTCATCTCCCCAACTACGGCGTTTTTGATGAGTTCCGGAATTTCACTGCTGGCAATAAGAATCTCGTTGTGCGCATTCATGGAGTCGATGTTGCCATCGCAATTTGTGAAGATATTTGGCACTCCATGGCCGAGGTAGCTGCACGTACCCCTGGATTAGTTGTAGTGCCTAATGGTTCGCCATATGAGCGTAATAAAGATGATGCACGGTTAGCTTTAGTTCAAAAGCGAGCAATAGAAGTCGGTGCGCCTCTGGCCTACGTCAACATGACTGGGGGAGCCGATGATTTAGTTTTTGATGGCGACACACTTGTTGTAGATAAAGCTGGAGCATTAATTGCTCGCGGGCCACAATTTAGTGATGATGTGGTTGTCGTAGATATTGATTGCCAGCTGCAGAGTTCAACTCCGGATGTAGTTATCTCTGATGCACCGGCGCATATGAACAGTGAAGTTAAGCCAAAAATTGAAGCGCGATTAAGTGATGAAGCGCAGTTGTGGCAGGCTCTAGTAACTGGACTCCGTGACTATATTCAGAAAAATAGTTTTACATCCGTTGTTCTTGGCTTATCCGGAGGTATTGATTCAGCCCTTGTTGCCGCTATCGCTATAGACGCTTTGGGTGCAAAAAATGTTTATGGCGTTGCCATGCCAAGTAAGTATTCTTCGGATCACTCAGTTGCAGATGCCCGCAGCTTGGCAGAGGCCACTGGCATTAACTTTCGTACTATTGCCATAGAGCCCATGGTTGAAAGCTTTCTGGAGAATCTGGAATTAAAAGGAATAGCTGAAGAAAATCTGCAGGCGCGAGTGCGCGGTACAACGTTGATGGGGATTTCAAATCAAGAGGGCCATATCGTTATGGCTACCGGCAATAAGAGCGAACTCGCGGTGGGGTACTCAACTTTGTATGGCGACGCTGTGGGTGGCTTTGCTCCGATCAAAGATATTTATAAGACTGATGTCTGGGCACTGTCTAGATGGCGAAACGCGCTGGCGATTAGCCAAGGCGAAACCCCACCAATTCCGGAGCGCTCGATTACTAAAGAGCCCAGCGCAGAGCTGCGTCCAGATCAAAAGGACTCGGACTCACTTCCAGATTACATTCTTTTAGATCAGATTCTGCGTCTCTATGTTGATCAGGATCATGGGTATGAACAGTTGATCGCAGATGGCTTTGAAGCGGCGTTAATCACACGTGTCATTTCTTTAGTAGATAAAGCTGAATACAAACGCCGCCAATATCCTCCTGGTACGAAAGTTTCAGGGCGAGCTTTTGGAAAAGATCGTCGACTTCCTATGACATCACGGTGGTCGCACTCTTAAATCTGCAAATCATTCGCAACTCGCTAATTTATGTGTAGTCAGTAAACTTGCTCTTATGCAAGCGATTATCGCGTGGTTTTTTATACACGACCGGATAGTTGATTTTTGCCTAGCTACTTCTTGCAGCTGCTGAACTCTTTCTTATTCAGCCCTGTCCTGTAATTCCCGTAGCTACATTTATTAGGAGAACCATGAGTACGTACAACACCATTACTGAAGCTTTTGGAAATACCCCGCTAGTGCGGATTAATAAAATCACCGACGGCGCCCAAGGCAATGTCTATGCAAAGTTAGAGTTCTATAACCCAACATCCTCGATCAAGGATCGCTTAGGAATTGCGATGATTGATGCCGCTGAAGCAAGTGGAGTACTCAAACCTGGTGGAACAATTGTTGAAGCGACTTCGGGTAATACCGGCATCGCGGTAGCGATGGTCGCCGCAGCACGTGGATATAAGTCGATTTTTACGATGCCAGAGTCAGTTTCAAAGGAGCGCCGCAAACTTATCCGTGCTTTTGGTGCTGAATTAGTTTTGACTCCAGCTGCCGACGGTATGAAAGGCGCAGTTGCAGCCGCTGAAAAACTGGGCGAGACAGGCGCGGTTTTAGTTCGCCAATTTGAAAACGAAGCCGGACCCGCGATTCATTATGCAACAACTGGCCCTGAGATTTGGAGAGATTTAGATGGCAAAGTTGATGCATTCGTTTGTGGCATTGGCACTGGCGGCACCATCACTGGCACGGGACGATTCTTAAAAGAGAAAAACCCAGCTATTCAAGTCTTTGGTGTAGAACCTGCGGCTTCACCGATTCTCAATGGTGGGGATCCGGGACCACACCCGCTACAAGGAATTGGGCCAAACTTTATTCCAACGATTTTAGACCGTACGGTGTATTACGAAATCTTGGATGCAACGGCCGATGATGCAATGAAGTTTGCACGCCGCGCAGCTGCAGAAGAAGGAATCTTGGCCGGTATTTCTTCAGGTGCAACTTTGTGGGCAGCAATTGAAGTTGCTAAACGTCCAGAGTTTGCTGGCAAGAATATCGCTGTCATTCTTGCATCAGCTGGTGAGCGTTACTTATCAACTATCTTGTATCAAGATTTAGCCGATTAATCATGACGTTCATCGGTGGCATAAAAGAAGATCTCGATAATGCACTGGCCCATGATCCAGCGGCCAGAAATCGTTTAGAGGTTGCCCTCACATATCCAGGTGTACATGCAGTGTGGGGGCATCGAATTTCGTATTTCCTGTGGAGAAAAAATCTCAAACTTATTGCGCGAATACATGCAAACGCAGTTCGTTTTACTACAGGAGTTGAAATTCATCCTGCTGCCATAATTGGTCGCCGGTTCTTTATCGATCATGGAATGGGTGTTGTGATTGGTGCGACGACAATCATTGGTGATGACGTCATGATGTATCACGATGTCACACTTGGCGCTAAGTCCAATGTGCAGGGAAAGCGACACCCCACAATTGAAAATAATGTAGTTATCGGAACTGGAGCCAGAATCATTGGTGATATCACCATTGGCCACGGCGCACGTATAAGCGCCAATGTGGTGATTACTAAAGATATTCCGGCTCAAAGTACGCTGGAAAGTAGTGAATTCTTCGTCATTTAAGCGATGTAACACGGTCGTAACCTGCCTTTGTAAGAATGCTGCACATGTCCCCAGAGATGAGCAAGCAACAAGAGTTCGTTCTTCGCACCATTGAAGAGCGCAACATCCGTTTCGTACGTTTATGGTTTACCGATGTTTTGGGCTTTCTCAAATCTGTTGCGATTGCACCTGCTGAGTTAGAAAATGCGTTTGAAGAAGGCATTGGCTTTGATGGCTCGGCAATTGAAGGCTTTGCACGAGTGACCGAGTCAGACATGTTGGCAAAGCCAGATCCAGCAACTTTCTCAATTCTGCCGTGGCGTACCGAGGCACCGGGTGCTGCACGTATGTTTTGTGACATCACCATGCCTGATGGCAGTGCATCTCCTGCAGATCCACGAAATGTTTTACGTCGGACGTTAGATAAAGCGGCCAGCATGGGTTACACCTGTTACACGCACCCTGAGATTGAATTCTTCTTATTCAAAGAAAAGCCTGAAGCTGGTGTTGCACCTGTGCCTGTAGATCAAGGTGGATATTTCGATCACACACCTGCCGTTGTCGGACACGATTTTCGCCGCCAAGCAATTACTTTATTAGAAGCGATGGGAATCTCAGTCGAGTTTTCACACCATGAAGGTGGCCCAGGCCAGCAGGAGATTGACTTGCGTGATGCCGATGCGTTAACGACTGCCGATAACATCATGACTTTTCGCCATGTCATTAAAGAGGTTGCCATGGACCAAGGTTTCCACGCCTCCTTTATGCCAAAACCTTTTACAGATCACCCAGGCAGTGGAATGCATACACACGTCTCGCTTTTTAAGGGCGAAGAAAATGCTTTTTATGACGCCAACTCCCAATACAACTTATCGAGTGTGGGTCGTTCATTTATCGCAGGAATTCTGAAGCACGCGCCAGAAATAACTGCAATAACTAATCAATGGGTAAATTCTTATAAGCGCCTCCATGGCGGAGGAGAAGCGCCTGCAGTTATCAACTGGGGACCAAGTAATCGCGGAGCACTTGTGCGTTTGCCTATGTATAAGCCGGGTAAGGAAAATTCAACGCGAATCGAATTCAGATCACCTGATACTGCATGTAATCCATATTTGGCCTATGCCGTTATGTTAGCTGCGGGCTTAAAAGGTGTTGAAGATAGCTATGTATTGAATGATTCAAGTGAGCTCATTTCATTACCTACCGACCTTAATGAGGCAATTGCTGAGATGGAAATGAGTGCACTTGTACGTGAAACGTTGGGTGAGCACGTTTTTGAATATGTTCTTCGTAATAAGCGCGCAGAATGGCTAGATTACAGCCGCCAAGTCAGCGCGTACGAACTCGATAGATATTTGCCAGTTCTTTAATTAGAAAGGGCCTCGAGTTTCCTCGAGACCCTTAGCTCAATAACATAGAGTTTATTGACCTTTGCCATATGTCATTCTGTGGAATTGAGACTTCGGAGTTGATGACGGGATTCGAACCCGCACCTTCTGAT
>CAEZXG010000059.1_pt1 | contig 7026 bp, 7 predicted proteins | sample 7265191 | NCBI WGS metagenome assembly CAEZXG01 (sample SAMEA6813902, study PRJEB35770) | uncultured Actinomycetes bacterium | biome: Freshwater; feature: Freshwater reservoir; material: water | place: Czech Republic | collected 2015-11-04 | depth 0.5m m | reverse complement strand
TTATCAATCTCAGATTCTGGACTTGCGGGAGCAATTAATCCGCGTGCAGCTTGTGCGAGATATGAAAGCACCATGACTGATGCGCGCGCTAAATTACTGCGAGCTTCAACATCATCGATATCTAAAAGAGGCTTAAAACCCCATGCTGGAGCTAACATCGAAATCGCAGCTTGAACATCTACACGCACATCACCTGAGTGAACTGGTAGCGGAAATTTTTCAGCATTAGGAAGTCCTGGATTAAATTGATCATCAACTAGCAAGCCCCATACGTTTCCAAATGAAACACGACCAACGAGTTCTTCAATATCTACGCCGCGGTATCGAAGCGAACCACCCTCTTTGTCTGGCTCAGCAATCTCAGACTCAAAAGCAATAACACCTTCTAGACCGGGCTTGAAACTCTCTGGCACGATGGACTCCTTTTGTGTGGGTAGTTCAATGGCCTAATTCTGCACCTATACAAGGGGTGCTGGCGACCATGCCAACCCGAGGATGCACTCACAACGAAAGTGAGGTTCGATACACCTATGAGCGAGAAGAGTTTTGGCCCCGCAGAAATCGCTGCAATGCGACGTTCGTATGGCGAACAAGGCATTGAAACCTTGCCTAAAAATCCTTTCGATGCCTTTGAAAACTGGCTGCGCGAAGCCCATGACAATCTAATGATCATTGAAGCAAATGCCATGGTGCTCTCGACGCAAGGCCCAGACTCATCCATCACTTCACGTACGGTTTTATTAAAAGATATCTCCCACGGTGGCTTTACTTTTTACTCTAATTACTCATCGCGCAAAGGACATGCAATTGAATTGAATCCACACGTCTCGTTGCTCTTTCCTTGGTATGTGATGGAGCGGCAAGTTTCAATTAGTGGTGTTGCCGAAAAAACTTCGCGCGAAGAATCTGAAGCGTATTTCGCTAGTCGCCCATGGTCATCACAAATCGGTGCATGGGCCAGCCATCAATCAGCACCTTTGTTATCGCGTGAAGAGCTAGAGCAGAGATTCCAGGGTGCGGCACAGAAGTGGCCTGAAGGATCAACGGTCCCTTGTCCACCACAGTGGGGTGGATATCGCGTCACGCCACTTCAGATTGAATTTTGGCAGGGACGTTATTCGCGATTACATGATCGCTTGAGATATGAACGAAGCAATGCAAGCGCAGATTGGGAGTTAGGCCGCTACTACCCATAAACTTAACCAATGAGCACAGAGATTATTATCCCGTCAGCACTTAAGCCTCGAGATGGTCGGTTTGGTTGTGGTCCATCAAAGATTCGTCCAGAAGCTTTGGCTGGACTTGTGGAATCAGGTACATCAATTCTTGGAACATCGCATCGGCAAAAACCCGTCAAGAATGTAGTGAAGCGCGTTCGAGATGGGCTACATACTCTGTTCAATCTGCCTGATGGTTATGAAGTAATTCTGGGTAACGGTGGATCAACTGCATTTTGGGATATCGCAACACTGGGTTTAATTGAGAATCGTTCACAGCACCTGGTCTTTGGTGAGTTTTCTTCTAAGTTCGCATCGGCCTCACAAGAGGCACCATTTTTAGGTGAGCCAAGCGTCATTAAATCCGAACCAGGTACGCACCCGTTAGCGGTGGCTGAAGCTGGCATCGATGTTTATGCACTCACACATAATGAAACTAGTACTGGAGTTTCAATGCCAATAATTCGCCCCGCGGGAACAGAGGGTGCATTGGTTTTGGTTGATGCAACTAGTGCTGCAGGTGGCTTAGTCGTTGACGCCAAAGAGTTTGATACCTATTACTTTGCACCTCAAAAATCTTTTGCGTCTGATGGTGGTTTATGGATCGCCATTATGAGTCCTGCCGCCGTTGCCCGAGTTGAGAAAATTAAGGCAAGTGGGCGATGGATTCCAGCTTTCTTTGATTTAACTACTGCGATTGAAAACTCACGACTTGATCAAACCTATAACACTCCAGCATTAGTGACCCTCATGCTGTTAGCCGATCAAATCGAATGGATGAATGCTGGCGGTGGCTTAAGTTTTTCTGCCGGACGTAGCGCGCAATCATCGGATATTTTGTACTCATGGGCCGAAAAAACCAGCTACACAACCCCATTTGTTATCGATCCTGCAATGCGCTCGAAAGTAGTTGGCACTATTAACTTTGATGATGCAATTGATGCAACAATAATCGCTGCAGCACTGCGTGCTAATGGAATCGTAGATACCGAGCCTTATCGAAAGTTAGGCAAGAATCAACTACGCATAGGTATGTTCCCTTCGGTAGATCCAAGTGATGTCACAGCGCTAACTCAATGCATTGATTATGTTGTGGAAGGGCTCTAGTGCCAAAGAGTTTTAAGCGTGATCGTTTTTTTTGGATAGTTGCTACCCAAACCGCCATTGTTAACTTTTACTTAGGTGGCTTTGGTCCCGCACAATCACTTCTACGTGCAGATCAAGGAACCTCGCTCACTATTGCAGGCTTACATGGCACGGCTATGGGTGTTGCATCTATCGCTGCAGGGTATGCAAATCCACGCCTCGTTCATCGCTTTGGTCGCGAACGTTTATCGTGGATCGGCCTACTTATATTTGCTTCAGGGTTGGCGATTTTTGTCGCCTCCCCACCTGTATATATGACACTTCCAGCAACGCTTATTACTGGCTTTGGAACCTCCATCATTATCAACACAATGCTTACAGCGATGTCTCACCACTATGGAAAAGCCGCTGAAGTCGCCATTCCACAGGCAAACGGCATTGCATCCGTTGGCTTTGTTACTGGAACTGCATTAATCGGCACCATAGCAATTGCCTTTCCTCATTTATGGCGCCTGGGTTTACTGCTCGCATTACCAGTTGCAATTGCACTCTTTATTGTTGGCCGCGATAAGAGCGATGACGTACATGTGCCCGATGAATCGGGTCCTCAAAGTGGAAAACTTTCACGCACATTTTGGATTGCCTGGATCGGTTTTGTTGCCTGTATTTCAAGTGAGTTTGCAACATCGTTTTGGTCAGCGGCTTTGCTGCGCGATCGCGTTGGCTCTACTGCAGCAATATCGACGGTTGCGATTGTGGCCCTCGGCACTGGCATGGGAATCGGCCGATGGTATGGCGGACTTGTCTTACATAACCTGAAATTAGATACTCAACTTCTCACCATTATTGCTATTCAGTTCGTTGGTTTCGTCTCATTTTGGTTATCGCACATTATGTTTATCAGCTTGGCATCACTCTTTACGGTGGGCCTAGGAGTATCCATGCAGTTCGCTTTAGCTTCAATTCGCTTGATTTCATTTAGTGATGGACGTCCAGATTTAGCTATCGGCCGGTCTTCTTTAGCCGCTGGAATCGCCATTGCTGTTGCGCCGTTCTTACTAGGCGTATTTGGAGATAGCTTCGGAATTTCTCGTGCTTACATCATGGTGCCGGTTCTTATTGCTATTGCATTTGGTATCGTTAAATTCATACCATCCAAGCCAGTTCAGGAGCATGTATGAGCTATAAAACCCGCAGACTTGTAACGTTAATTGTTCTCTTTGGTTTAATTATTATGATTGCTATTGCTGGACTTTAAGACCGCATCAATACTTATATCTTCTGGCACTTGCACTTTATTTCGAAACTTAGCCCAGGCAAAGAGTGAAACTGCAAGAGAAATTCCACCGCATACAACTATCGTCAATCTAATTCCGATTAGCTCAGTTGTTAAACCTATGAGTGGTGAACCAAAAGGTGTTCCACCCATAAAGATTAATAAGTACAGCCCCATAACACGGCCACGAATAGCTGGATCCGTGTTCATCTGCACAATGGAGTTAGCCGAAACAAGAGTGGTCAGGGCGGTGAGTCCACAGATTGGGAGCCATAAAATATAAATTGTGTAGTTTGGTAAGACAGAGAGCATCATGATGGATGCTGAAAAAGCCATTCCTCCAAGCATTACAAAGCGCGTAGTCCTAAAACGTTCGAGACGTGCTGATGCAATTGCACCGGTGAGTGATCCAATGGCAATAAAAGTTCCCATCAGCCCAAAGTTGGCTGGTCCTAAACCAAACTCTTGCGTAGCCATGAGCGCATTAAATATCTGAAAGTTAAGGCCAAAGGTTGCAAGGGCAAAGACCATAATCATGACAACGTAAATATCTGGCCGGGCTTTAGCGTAAGCAATCCCCTCACGGATATTTCCAAGGGATTTAGGTCGGTCTTGATGGAAAAAATCTTTTTTATCTAATTTCATAAGCGCAACAATTACAAAAATATAAGACGATCCATTAATAAGAAATGAGGGTCCAGTACCAAAAGCCGCGATTAATAAGCCTGAAACCGCAGGACCGATTAAACGCCCACCATTAAAGTTCGCCGAATTTAAGCTCACTGCATTTGGTAAATCTTCGTTGCCAACGAGTTCGCTGGTAAAGGCTTGGCGCACAGGTGCATCAATAGCTGTAGATATTCCAAGTACAGCAGCTAGTACAAAGACATGCCACAACTGGACCATATGGGACGTGACTAAAAGTCCGAGCCCTACAGATGCTGCACCGCCAACTAGATTTGTTGCGATTAAAACTTTGCGTTTATCAAGGCGATCGGCGAGCACTCCGCCGTGAAGTGAGAAGAGTAAGACAGGTGCAAACTGCACTGCCGTGACTAACCCTAAATAAGTACCGTTGTTATTTGTTAGCTCCAAAATCAGCCAGTCTTGGGCGATGCGCTGGGCCCAACTGCCTATGTTTGAAATTGAATTTGCTGGAAAAAGGATGCGGTAATTTCGATGACGAAATGAGCGCCAGTTGCCATCTACTTTAATCGGATTTCGCATTACTCTTCTCGTATGTCATCAAATATTCGCTCAGTTGTAACCTTAGTAGCAATTGGAACCATCTGCTGGTTAATAGCAGGCGTGGTTGCCCTTGCAATGAATGCAGATGCAAAGATTATATGGACCTGTGCTTTCGGCGCAGTTTTAGGTATAACTGGTATCCGTTACTCCATACGCCGAGCACGGCGTAGTGGAATTTAAGCCTCTAGTTGAGAGGCAATACCGCGAAGTACTCGGCCTAAGCGCTCAGCTTCTGGGCCAGATGGATGTCGGCCATGGCGAAGACCATTTCCCACGCGATCTAAAATTTTGATCGTATCTTCAATCATTGCCGCTAAATCATCTGGATTAACGCGTGAATTTTCAGCTAATGATGGTGGTGCATCAACAATATGAACTGACATTGCTTGTGGGCCTTTTCGGCTATCGGCAACGCTGAACTCCAGCTTAGTTCCAGGCTTAACGGTAGTGACACCTTCTGGAAGTGATGATGCGGCCAAATAAACATCTTCGCCTTCATCATTTGCAATAAAACCAAAACCCTTTTCCAATGAAAACCATTTAACGCGGCCTGTAGGCATAGGGAGGGCTCCTTAAGAATTTTGTGTACTGATAAAGCCGCAGGGGTGCGGGCAGGTGATTAGTTTAACAGAGGAGCGTTGAAGGTCGCTTCCGAGTGAGCGCCGCAGCCATGATCAACTGAGACTACGCGTGCATCTTCGGGCGAAATTGCATTGGCACACACTCCAAAAGTTGAGCGTAGTGAGCCGGCAATCGGTATGAAGAAGCCACATGAATAACAAGGCTTTGGTGCAGATTCAGCCATAGGTGATTTAGGTCCGCGATCACCGTCATACCAACGCTTAGCCGCTTGATCGCGACCTTCAATCGACATAACGCGTGCGCGACCAAAACCAAGTTCAAGCGCCATTGCAGTATCTAACTCTTCATCGGCAGGCAACGCTTGGGCACCCGCAACTAAACGTGTGTCATCTAATGAACTTGGAACAATATCGCCAACACCAACATCGCCAGGCAAAATTCGATCGCGATATGGAATCCACTCTGGTGCAGTTAAAGCATCCGGACCAGGAAGAACAACTACATCGCAGATTGTTGGTTGTGCATCGGCATCAACTTTTGCAACGGTGACACACCAACGCCACCCTTTATACCCTGCAAGCTTTGCTTCAAATAAATACGTTGCAACGCGATCTTCATCATCAAACTCAACGGAAACAAATTTTCCGATTTCGGATGCGCCATGTAGTTCATCGATAATCGCAGTGCGGGCAAGGTCAGTTGCAACAAAAGGGGCAACGTTAGTTGGCGCACCCTTTGGATTTTTGATTAGCGACTTCTTGGCCATGTGCTTAGGGTAAAGCAGAACGCCGTCCTCCTGTTAATCGGCTGACGGCGTTCGGCGTAACTACTAGGTAAATACGGTCTTAGAAGTCCATGTCTCCGCCACCTTGTGGCATTGGTGCTGGATTCTTCTCTGGCTTATCGGCAATAACCGCCTCAGTTGTAATAAAGAGTGCGGCGATTGATGCAGCATTTTGCAGTGCTGAACGTGTGACCTTAGCTGGATCAATGATGCCAGCCTTAATCATGTCAACGTACTCACCTGTTGCCGCATTTAATCCGTGACCTGACGTTAAGTGACGAACCTTCTCGACAACTACTCCGCCTTCAAGTCCAGCATTAATTGCGATCTGCTTAAGTGGAGCTTCGATTGCAAACTCGACAATCTTTGCACCCGTTGCTTCGTCGCCAGTTAATGACAACTTCTTAAATACTGCAGTGCCTGCTTGTAGAAGTGCAACGCCACCACCGGCGACGATTCCTTCTTCTACTGCAGCTTTGGCGTTACGAACTGCATCTTCAATACGGTGCTTTCGCTCTTTGAGTTCAACCTCAGTTGCCGCACCAGCCTTGATAACAGCTACACCGCCAGCAAGCTTTGCAAGACGCTCTTGCAACTTCTCGCGGTCATAATCTGAATCACTCTTCTCAATCTCTGAACGGATCTGAGCAACGCGACCCTTGATAAGTGCGTCATAGCCAGCGCCTTCAACGATCGTTGTCTCTTCCTTGCTGATAACAACCTTGCGAGCGCGACCCAAAAGTTCTAGGCCGGCCTGATCAAGCTTGAGACCAACTTCTTCAGAGATAACCGTTGCACCAGTAAGGATTGCAATGTCTTGAAGCATCGCCTTG
>CAEZXG010000055.1_pt1 | contig 8097 bp, 7 predicted proteins | sample 7265191 | NCBI WGS metagenome assembly CAEZXG01 (sample SAMEA6813902, study PRJEB35770) | uncultured Actinomycetes bacterium | biome: Freshwater; feature: Freshwater reservoir; material: water | place: Czech Republic | collected 2015-11-04 | depth 0.5m m | reverse complement strand
TTTGTACAAGGCCGCCCGGTTGCCATCAACGGCAAAGATTTCAACGATGTAGTTGCACTAATGAATGAGGCCAATGCAATTGGCGGACGTCATGGTCTTGGTATGGCCGATCAGATCGAAAATAGAATTATCGAAGCTAAGAGTCGTGGTATTTACGAGGCACCAGGAATGGCGCTTTTATTTATTGCGTATGAGCGTCTCATTAGTGCGATTCATAACGAAGACACTATTGCTAGCTATCATGCAGAGGGTCGTCGCTTAGGACGCCTACTGTATGAAGGACGCTGGTTAGACCCTCAGTCACTGATGCTGCGCGAATCGCTGCAGCGCTGGGTGGCATCTGCTGTTACTGGGGAAGTAACTCTACGTTTACGTCGCGGTGATGATTTTTCCATCATCAATACAACTGGGCCCGGTCTTAGTTACCACCCAGAGAAGCTGTCAATGGAGCGCACAGAAAACGCTGCCTTTGGGCCAGTGGATCGTATTGGTCAATTAACCATGCGTAATCTAGACATCGCCGACACTCGTGCCAAACTTGAGTTGTACCGCGCTCAAGGACAGCTTGGTGGCGGCGAATTTAAACTAATCGGAGAACTCGAGTAAAGGTGAAGAATGAAAATCAATAAGAAGTTAGCGATTGCCGCAATTCTTGCGCTTTCAATTACATCCCTAACGGCATGCGGAGGAAAAGATACAGTGGCAGATTCAGCAGCGGCAGGACTTCCTGCAGTAACAGGTAATGCAGGCGAGGCGCCAACAATTTCTGCTCCAACTGGAACGCCTCCAACTACATTGCAGACACAAGACATCATCGTTGGCAGCGGAACCGAAGTAGTTGCAACTTCGACTTTGACGGTTCATTACACATTGATGTCATGGTCGACGGGCACAGTTGTTGAGTCATCATGGACAAGTGGTCAACCAGCAACGTTTCCTCTTTCAGGCGTTATCGCCGGATGGCAACAGGGATTACCTGGTGCAAAAGTTGGTGGACGCCGTCTTCTAGTTATTCCAGCTGACCTTGGTTATGGCCCAAATGGTTCTGGTCCGATTGGCCCAAATGAAACCTTGATCTTTGTGGTCGACATCATCGGTGTCTCATAAATGAAACTACGTACTTTCTTAGCCGAACTAGTTGGTACAGCCATATTGGCGATGGCAATTGTGGGTTCTGGAATCATGGCAACTAACTTAACTCAGGATGTAGGAATGCAACTGTTCATCGTTGCCTTTGCTACATTTTTGATTCTAGCAGTCTTGATTCAAATGTTAGGGCCAATCAGTGGCGCACACTTTAACCCTGCAGTAACGGTCGTTGCATTAATTAATAAGAGTATTTCAGCAGTCACGGCTCTTAATTACATTCTTACCCAAGTTGTTGGTGGCATAGTGGGAGTCATTATCGCTAACGTTATGTTCAAGCTTCCTGCCATCGGGTCGTCCACTCACGCTAAGACAAGTTCAAATCTCTTACTCAGTGAAGTTGTTGCAACCGCCGGCTTAATCCTCGTGATTCAAATGGTGAGCAAGCAAAATGAGGGTCGCTATGTCCCGCTGGCCGTTGCCGGTTGGATCGGGTCGGCGTATTTCTTCACCTCCTCGACAACTTTTGCTAACCCTGCCGTAACCTTTGCGCGCGCTTTCAGTGATACTTTCACGGGTATCGAGTTGTCATCGGTACCAGGCTTTGTTATCGCCGAACTCATCGGTGCACTAATTGGACTTGGCATAGCCAAAGGATTGAGCAGTGAGCGCTAAACCCTCCGTTCTATTTGTTTGTGTTCATAATGCCGGTCGCTCTCAAATGGCGGCCGGCTTTATGACTCATTTATCGGGTGGCGCAGTAGATGTTTTATCTGCCGGCTCTGCACCAAAAGAATCAATTAACCTAATTGCAATTCAAGCAATGGCCGAAGTTGGTATCGACATTGCCAATAATGTTCCGAAGATATTAACTTCCGAAGCTGTTCAAGCATCGGATGCAGTTGTCACAATGGGCTGCGGTGATGCATGTCCGTTTTACCCAGGTAAGCGATATGAAGATTGGGTCTTGGAAGATCCAGCAGGTCAAGGTATTGAATCTGTACGAGTAATTCGTGATGAGATTAAGCGCCGCGTAGAAGTCTTACTTTCCGAACTGCTTACTTAATCTTTTCTCCATTTTTATAAAGATTAATAATCTTAATCTCCCTTACTTCATGTGGATTTACTTCTAATGGGCTTTGATCCAGCACAACAAAGTCGGCAAGCATTCCAACCTCGAGCTTTCCTATCTCATGCTCTCTATAGAGTTGATATGCAACGTTTGAAGTATAAAAACGCATTGAATCTTCAATAGTAATAGCTTCTTGCTTACTCCAGCCTTCTGCCGGTTTGTGATTGATATCTTGTCGATGAACTGGAACTGCTAAAGCATGAAGTGGGATGTGGCTAGTTACTGGCCAATCACTCCCAAAACTAATAAGTGCGCCAGCTTCAACCATTGTTTGAAGTTGATATTGACGGTTATTTCGCTCTACACCCAAGCGTGGAAGAATAAGCTGCTTATTCATCGGATCTAAGTAAGTCCACAGTGGCTGATAGTTTGCAATTATTCCTAGACGGGCGAAGCGAGCAATGTCATCGGGATGAATTAATTGGGCATGTGCAATTACTGGGCGTCGATCACGCGGGGGATTGATACGTATCATCGCTTCAATAGCATCGAGTGCTTGGCGAACTGCTGCATCGCCAATTGCATGTATGTGTACCTGAAAATTCAGCTCGTCAAATACCACCAGTGCATCGAGTAACTCATCGGAGGACCAAATCATTAGCCCAGTGCTTTCTGGCTGATCGATGTAAGGCTCCATCAACGCTGCCGTGCCTGCAGATAAGGCTCCATCGGAGATGAATTTAATTGTTGAAGCACGTAAGTTTTGTGGATGAGGTAGAGCGTCAATCTCTGCTCTCAGGCGATTAAAGTAAGGAACATTATTTTTCCACTTATTGGGTTCGGCTAAAAAGCAGAGATTCATATCTACGCAGAGCTGCCCGGTTTGAGCAGCAGATATGTAGACCTCGGCCATTCCATCTTCGACCCAGGCATCTACAGCCGTTGTTACACCTACTTCATTTAAAGCTTTACAGGCAAGTGTCAATGCATGAACTTCTTGCGCCATCGTAAGGACGGGTGCATGTTGAAGAATTAAATCAATCGCCGCTGGTTCGCGCAGAGTTCCTTTGGGTTCACCATTTTCTCTCCGTGCGATAGTTCCGCCAGAAGGATTTTCTGTGCCTGAATGGATTCCGGCAATCTCTAAAGCTTTAGAGTTAACCCAAATTGTGTGATGATCAACTGCATGTAGCACTACTGGTCGATCATTGACAACCGAATCTAGCCAATGTGCGTCAAAGTCACCTTGTTCGATAATCGCAGCTTCATATGCTCCGCCAATAATCCACGGTACATCTGGATTGCCCAAGGCATATTTAGAAACTTCAGCGAGAATGTCATTTACACTCTGAAGGTTATTGACTTGTGGTCCCATCATTTCGCGACCGGCAAAAAGCGGATGAGCATGTCCATCGGCAAAGGCAGGCATTACGAATGCATCACCTAAATCTATAATCTCATCACAAGTGCTATCTAAAGCGGTTTGTCCAATAGCTGTAATAATTCCATCGTTCACTATTAGTGCAGAAGTAGGTCCAGAGCCAGGACTCCAGAAAGTTGCAGCTTTAAATAGACGTTGCATAAAACTATTTCTTCACTAGTAAGTTCATAAACTTATCTACTGGAGTATCAGAAAGAGTTGTGTAATCTAAGGCAACAGCACATATTGCATCTTGGGTGGGTGCATCAAAGATGCGAGCAAGATTGGTGCGGAACTTTTTGACCAGCAGCGGAATGCCTTCATTACGGCGGCGGGCGTGGCCAATTGGATACTCAACCGCCTCTTCGCCACTAGTGCTTCCATCATTAAATTCAATGGTGATGGCATTGGCGATAGATCGCTTTGATGGGTCGTGATAATCGGCGGTATAAGAGGAGTCTTCTGTACAGATGATTTTCTCGCGAAGCGCATCTATTCGTGGATCTGCAGCAATGTCGTCTTCATAGTCGCGAGCAGTTAATCGGCCATAAATAAGCGGCACGGCCACCATATATTGAATACAGTGATCACGGTCGGCAGGATTATTGAGCGGACCTTTCTTATCAATAATGCGAATACAGGCCTCGTGAGTACGAATCGTTACCTTCTTGATGTCGTCAGAGCTTTTACCAGCATCAAGCATTTTCGACTGAAGAGTCATTGCCGCTTCAACTGCGGTTTGTGAATGGAACTCTGCGGGGAAAGAGATTTTAAAGAGAATGTTTTCCATGACGTAGGATCCATATGGGCGTTGAAATTTAAATGTCTGGCCTTTGAATGACACATCGTAGAATCCCCACGTTTTAGCGCTGAGTGCCGATGGGTAGCCCATTTCTCCTGCCTTTGCGATTAAGGCAAGTCGTACAGCGCGAGAAGTAGCATCACCGGCTGCCCATGATTTACGTGAACCAGCATTTGGAAAGTGGCGGTATGTGCGAAGTGATTGGCCATCTACCCAAGCTAATGAAACGGCATTCAAAGTTTCTTCTCGGGTAAGTCCCATCATCTGTGAAACAACTGCAGTTGATGCGACCTTAACTAAAACAACATGATCAAGACCAACTTTATTAAACGAGTTCTCTAAAGCTAAACATCCTTGAATTTCATGGGCTTTAATCATGGCAGTCAATACATCTTTGACGGTGAAACTCATCACTCCAGTTCGCGTTAGCCAATCAGCAGTTGCAAGAATGGCCCCTAAATTATCTGATGGATGACCCCACTCAGCAGCTAACCATGTGTCATTAAAATCTAACCAGCGAATTGCTGTGCCTATATTGAAAGCACCTTGCACAGGATCTAATTCGTAGTTGGTACCTGGAACGCGGACGCCATTATTAAACGTTATGCCCTCCACAAGCGGCCCAAGTAGCTTGGTGCAGGCGGGGTATTCAAGGGCTTCTAAGCCACAGCCAATCGTGTCGAGCAAACAGTTCCACGCAGTTTCATAAGCTAGAGGTGACTCGACCGTAAAGTTCAAAACATAATCGACGATGTCAACTATCTCTTGATCAAAAGGCTGATCTGATTTACTTATGGCGCTAGACATACGTACCTTCTTCTCTTTAAGGGACTTTAACGTTGATCAATTGGAAGATACACGAGGTCTTCAGGGCCAGTGTAGTTAGCACCAGGACGAATTATAGTGTTATCAGCGCGCTGTTCAATGATGTGGGCGGCCCATCCAGAGACCCTAGCCATAACAAATATCGGTGTAAAAAAACTAGTTGGAATCTTCATTTGATTATAAGCAACCGCTGAGAACCAATCTAAGTTAGGGAACATTTTCTTAGCATCTGCCATCACCGATTCAATTCGCTCTGCGACATCGTATAAGTGAGTATCCCCGGCAGCTTGTGATAGTTCTAGAGCCAGAGACTTAATAATTACGTTACGTGGGTCGGAAACGGTATAGACCGGATGACCAAAGCCAATCACCACTTCTTTCTTTTCGATGCGGGCACGAATATCGGCTTCAGCTTGATCGGGTGATGAATAACGCTCTTGGATTTCTAAGGCAACTTCATTTGCACCGCCATGCTTAGGGCCACGCAAGGCTCCGATTGCACCTGTAATAGCCGAGTACATGTCAGAACCAGTACCTGCAATTACGCGGGCGGTAAATGTTGATGCATTAAATTCATGTTCAGCATAAAGAATGAGTGAAACCTGCATTGCTTTTTCCCAAAGGGCTGAGGGTTTGTGCCCATGAAGAACATGTAGAAAATGTGATGCGACGGAAGAATCATCTGTATTGAGTTCAACTCGCTTTCCAGTGTGGCTAAAGTGAAACCAATATAAAAGCATCGATGGAAGTTGGGCCATTAATTGATCGGCAAGTTCACGGGCATGTTCTGCGTTACTAAGTTCAGTCTCAGGTTGACATGCACCCAGCACTGAAACGCCAGTGCGCATTACATCCATTGGATGAGCCGTTGCGGGAAGAATTTCAAGGGCTTTCTTGACCTCAATCGGTAGGTCTCGGTGCTGGGCTAACTTACTTTGATATTCGTTGAGTTGGGATTGCGAGGGTAGAGAGCCATGGATTAATAAGAATGCAATCTCTTCAAAGTTGGCAGATGCAACTAAATCCTTGATGTTATAGCCACGGTAGTGCAAATCATCACCACTCTGACCAACATAGGAGAGCGAAGTATTTCCAGCTATAACTCCAGAGAGTGCGACTGACTTCTTGGTTCTAAACTCTGCCACAATTTAACCCTTAGAATCGAGAAATTTATCTAAAGCGTTCTCATATTCATAATAGTTAATACGCTGATAGAGCTCTTCACGAGTCTGCATCTGGTCAATCACATTTTTTTGAGTTCCATCGCGACGGATCGACTCATAAACATTCTCTGCCGCCTTATTCATCGCTCTAAATGCCGATAGCGGATATAAAGCGATCGCGACATCAGCACTCTTTAACTCATCTGTTGTAAATAAGGGGGTCATTCCAAACTCAGTGATATTTGCCAAAATTGGAACCCCTGCCGCGGCAGCAAACTTTTTGTAAGTTTCTAAATCATTGACAGCTTCAGGAAAAATATAGTCAGCCCCTGCGGCTACATATGCCCGTACTCGATCAAGGGCAGTATCTAATCCTTCATTTGCAAGTGAATCAGTGCGTGCCATTATGCCAAAGTCATCATCAGTACGTGCATCTACAGCTGCCTTGATTCGATCTACCATCTCTGAAGTTGAAACAATCTCCTTATTAGGACGATGCCCGCAACGTTTAGCACCGACTTGATCTTCGATGTGAGTAGCAGCTGCACCTGCCTTAATTAAATCTTTAATCGTGCGACCAATATTAAATGCCGAAGGACCAAAACCAGTATCGCAGTCGACAAGTAAGGGCAGGTCACAGATATTTGTTATACGCCGAACATCGGTCAAAACATCGTCAAGAGTGGTTATACCTAAATCTGGCACACCTAACGAACCTGCTGCAACACCACCACCTGAAAGATAGATCGCTTTATAGCCTGCACGCTTGGCTAACAGTGCATGGTTTGCATTAATTGCACCAATTACTTGTAGGGGAGACTCAGCTAGTAATGCAGCCTTAAATCGCTTCCCGGCACTGGTCTGACTCACCTTTAAAGCCTATCTATTTTGGCGAAAAATAGCATTTTCCCCCTACAAATGAGGTTATTTATTCTCGCTCTTGCGTGAATTCAATTCAGCCCCAGACTCTTGTTTATAAGGTACCTATAGAAGCGAACCAATCTAGTGCTTCTGGGTTGGCCAATGCATCGCGGTTACGTACTTCACGGCCATTAAGGACATCAGTAACTGCAAGCTCTACTAATTTATTGGACTTAGTCCGCGGTAAGGCAGGAGCAACAAGAATCAAATCAGGAACATGTCGTGGACTTGCCTGTGTACGAAGCGCTAATTTTATCGCTTTTTGATTCTCATCTGTAAATATTGCACCAGGTTTAACAACGACGAATAAAACTACACGAGTGTCACCTTCCCAGTCTTGGGAAACAGCCATTGCTTCTAAAACTTCTGGAAAAGTTTCAACTACGCGGTAAATTTCGGCTGTACCAATTCGTACACCTTTTGAATTTAATGTTGCATCACTACGTCCATATAAAGTAAATCCGCCTGTCGAAGATTTTGAAGCGAAATCACCATGAGTCCACACTCCGGGAAAACCTTCAAAATAGGCTGCAGAATACTTTTCATTATTTACATCTCCCCAAAACCCAATGGGCTTGGATGGAAATGGAACTGTACAAACTAGTTCACCTTTTTCATCTAGATCAGCGGGCTTTCCAGATGCGTTATAAACATCTGTCGCCATGCCTAAGCACGGACCTTGTAGCTCACCACGATGTACAGGCTTATTAGGAACTCCGGCTAGAAAACAGCCACAGATGTCGGTTCCACCTGACATTGAGGCTAAATGTACGTCGCGCTTAATTGATGAGTAAACATAATCAAAACT
>CAEZXG010000053.1_pt1 | contig 8440 bp, 7 predicted proteins | sample 7265191 | NCBI WGS metagenome assembly CAEZXG01 (sample SAMEA6813902, study PRJEB35770) | uncultured Actinomycetes bacterium | biome: Freshwater; feature: Freshwater reservoir; material: water | place: Czech Republic | collected 2015-11-04 | depth 0.5m m | reverse complement strand
GCACGTAATATGCCAACGACCTTCAAGGATCGACAGTGTGAAATAGTCAGTAAATGAGAGAGTTCCCCAAAATCCTTCTTCTTTCACAGTTGCTACTGCAACAGTCTTATCAATTTGAATATCGGTAATCTGCGCAGTTAATTGGCCGGCATCTCCTGGAGATCCAACCATTAGGCCTACAAAGCCTTCTTTATCTAAGTCATAATCTGTGCCGCCCATTGTGCCAAACCAACGTGCATTGGCGTGAAAAGCCTCGTTCAACTTAGCTGCATCGCCCTTACCTGCTCCATCAATATAAAGATTAATCAACCTTGTAATTTCTTCGCGATCCTTATTCATTTCTCTCCTCCTTGTGTAATTAATACTTTCTAATCTTTCATTTCGACAATGTAGCCCTCTCGGTTGTTATTGGGAACAGGCCCAAAGAACCTAGTGCGCACTAATGACTTTAGCCCGCAGCTTTTCTAGCTCCATGCTCATTTCGATTGGTAGCTTTGGTCCAATCGTTGTGAACCAATCATCGATGAGTGGAAGTTCGCTTTGCCATTCGGCCACATCAACGTGCAGTGCGGCTTGCATATCGGCGGCGGAAACGTCTAAGCCTTCAACATCGATTGCGCCAGGACTCGGTGCATAACCCAATGGAGTTTCAACAGCATCTGTGCTGCCCTCAATTCTTTCAATAGCCCATTTAAGAATGCGACTATTTTCGCCATAGCCTGGCCAAAGAAATGTGCCGCCTTCGCCTCGACGGAACCAGTTAACGTAGAAAATCTTTGGTAATTTTTCGGGTGAACTCTTTTTACCAATCTCTATCCAGTGATTAATGTAGTCGCCAACGTGGTAACCAATAAAGGGAAGCATCGCAAAAGGATCTCTGCGAACAACGCCTACTTGACCAGTTGCAGCAGCCGTTGTTTCAGATGACAAGGTTGCACCCATAAATACCCCGTGGTTCCAATCGCGAGATTGAACAACTAAAGGGATTGTTGTTTTACGGCGGCCGCCTAAAAATATTGCAGAGATTGGAACACCTGTTGGGCTTTGCCACTCTGGAGCAATGATTGGACATTGCGCTGCAGGTGTACAAAAACGTGAGTTTGCATGAGATGAAAGTTCGCCATTATTCGGAGTCCAGCTTTGGCCTTTCCAATCAGTTAAATGTGCTGGTGGTGCATCTGTCATACCTTCCCACCAGATGTCACCATCATCGGTCAGTGCAACGTTAGTAAAAATTGAGTTTCCTTTTTCAATAGTGCGCATAGCATTTGCATTTGTCTGCCACCCGGTGCCAGGTGCTACACCGAAGAAACCGTACTCAGGGTTAGTTGCATACAAACGGCCATCATCACCAAAACGCATCCAGGCAATGTCATCGCCAAGGGTTTCAACTTTCCACCCTTTGATAGTTGGATCCAACATTGCAAGATTTGTTTTGCCACATGCCGATGGAAAAGCAGCGGCAACGTAATGCACATTTCCATTAGGCGGTGTGAGTTTAAGAATCAGCATATGTTCTGCAAGCCAGCCTTCATCGCGGCCCATAACCGATGCAATTCGAAGTGAATAACACTTCTTTCCGAGCAATGCATTGCCGCCATATCCAGAGCCATACGACCAAATGCTGCGCTCTTCTGGAAATTGAACAATGTATTTAGTCTCATTACATGGCCAGGCAATATCTTTGGCGCCTTCTGCAAGCGGTGCGCCGACTGAATGAAGAGCTTTCACAAAGTGGCGATCAGTGCCTAGGGCACTAAGAGCATCGGTTCCCATTCTCGCCATAATCCGCATTGATGCGACTACATAGGCGCTATCTGTGATTTGCACGCCAAACATTGGATGTACGGAATCAAGTGGCCCCATGCAAAATGGAATGACATACATCGTGCGACCGTGCATTGATCCCCTGTACAGATCGGTCATAATATTTTTCATATCAGCAGGTGCCATCCAGTTATTAGTTGGCCCCGCATCAGATTCATTTACTGAACAGATAAATGTTCGATCTTCAACACGTGCAACATCGGTTGGATCAGATGCGCACCAGAAAGAGTTAGGCTTCTTCTTAAGTCGAACTAATGTTCCGGCATTTACTAAATCATCCGTGATGCGTGTCCACTCTTGGTCAGAGCCATCACAGACATAAATATTATTAGGTTCGGTTAGTTCTGCGACTTCATTAATCCACGCAGAAAGCCCAGCGTGCTTTAAATTTTGAATCATCATTGATTCTCTCCGTTGCTCATCAGCAACGATAAAGTACCATCAAGTGATTCAGGAAAAAATCACTTGTCTGCTATGTCACACTCGCTGTTCATTGGGCAGTCCATCCACCATCAACGGGAATCGAAACACCCGTGATGTTGTGTGCAGCTAGCGAACATAGAAAGACTGCCACAGCACCAATCTCTTCTGGTGTAGACATTCTTTGAGAAGGTTGTTTTTCCGAAAGCAGATTAGCTATACCTGCAGCGCGATCACCGTTGAATAAATCAACACGTGCTTGAATCTGAGGCTCGATAAGCGCTGTCTCTACCCACCCAGGGCAGATTGCATTTACTGTGACTCCCCCAGATTCACGGGTGCCACTTGTGGCGTAATCAAGTGCTGCCGTCTTAGTTAAACCAATGACACCGTGCTTTGCCGATATGTAAGGTGACTTTGCAATTGATGCAACTAAGCCATGTACCGAAGCTGTATTAATTACTCGACCGTATCCGCGTTCTTTCATTTGGGGCAATAACAATCGCATCGTGTCGAAGTAGGAGGTTAAGTTAATTGCAATGATGTCGTCCCATTTTTCGCGTGGCATTTCGGCAATAGGTGCGGTGAATTGAATGCCTGCGTTGTTGCACAAAATATCTACTGGGCCTGTGGCCAAAATAGTTGCTATCAAAGCCTCGGTTGCATGTACATCCCGTAGATCCGATACATGAGATTCGACTCTTCCAGCTCCTGCTGCTTTTACTGCAGCTTCGGCCTTTGAGATTGTTTGGGCATCGGCTAAACCATGTAAAACAATGTCAGCACCTTCAGCGGCAAGGGCGGTTGCGATTCCAAGGCCAATGCCTTGGAATGAACCTGTAATAAATGCTCGTTTACCTTTTAAAGTCATGGGCGGACTCCATAAATTATCTGTGCGACTTTTTCCGCGCCACTTGCCTCGGTAAACATGTCATAGTGATTGCAGTCTGCTAAAAATTCCAATTTTAATTTCGGAAACGTTGGTAAGACTAAATCCAGTACCGCCATTGGATATAGACCATTTTCTTCATTTTGCAATCCGCGCTCAGCCTTAATGAATAAACTCTGTTTAGCTAGACCTTGCAGCGAGCGCGTAATCAAGTCATCACCAAATAAATCGCGCGAGTCTTCTTCAACGGCTTTTGGATTAGTTGATGGCTTCATATGCGGTGCTTCTCCGCGAAGATCGTAATCAACATATTCATCCATGACCGCTGACCAACCTTTTGCAAACGCTGGTTGCGGTTTCCAATAATCTCGGTAAGCCTCTTTGCTTTCAAACTCCATTGCAAGACGAGCAAGTGCCGGGCCTAAGACAAACGGCATAATCTGCTCGACTGTCATTCCAGGTGGCATCGGAAGTGGTACTCCACCGTCGGCAAAAATAACGTTGCCAACTAACTCTGGATATAAACCAACAAGTGCTGCCGTTACAAATCCGCCCATAGAATGACCAATAACATCTGGTTTATTCCATCCGAAATGTTTAATTACTGCTGCCATATCGTGTGCATGATTGGCCATTCCGAATGGTCCAGGTAAATTATTTGAATCACCACGGCCGCGCAGATCAACGGCAAACGGTGACTTACCACGTGCAATTAATGCATCGGCAAAAACTTGGAAAGCACGGTTTGATGACGTAACTCCATGGATCAAAAGAACTGGTGTCCCCGTGCCATCTCCATAGTGGAAAACGGAAAGTGGACCGCCCGAGACCTGCACCAATGTCTTTTGCGTTGGAAGGGACATGGGCCAAGTCTGCCCGTACGTTCGGCCCAAGCCAACCCCTAAACCCCTTGTCAGGCCCAGTTTTCTCGTGTTTCTCTTCACAGAGTGCATAAAGTGTTATAAAAAAGCAATCTAGCGATTTAGCAGTTACATACGTTAGGGCCTAGATTTATCCCTAAGAAGCCTATCCCTCGATTGGCTTATCCATTTGATTAGGAGATTGACACATGAGCAGACGCTCACTTTCACGTTTGGGAATTGCAGCTCTTGCAGCTGCAGTAGTCATGCCAAGCATGGCCCCTGCACAGGCTGCAAATGACATCAAAATTGGTGTTATTACTTCATCATCAGGAGCCTTGGGTTCCTATGGAATTGCATACAACGACGGACTAGCTTGGGGTTTGAACTACTACACACGCGGCAAGATGAGCGTTAATGGCCAAAAGCTTGTTGTCACAACTAAAGATGACGCTGCCGATCCTGCATCAGCAACTGCAACTTTTAAAGATATGGTCGGAAACGGAACCAAGATTATTGTTGGTACAGCATCCTCAGGAGTTGCACTCACTCTTGGACCTCTAGCTGCACAGAACAAAGTTCTGTACATCTCTGGTCCTGCTAAGAATGACTTAGTTACTTCAGCGGCAAATAAGTATGTATTCCGCTCAGGTAACTCATCAACTCAGGACTTAGCTCCACTTGCTGGCATCAAGCCAATCATTGGTAAGAAAGTTGTTCTTTTTGTTGAAGATAATGCATTCGGTGATGGAAACATCGCAGCAGCCAAGGCCTTGATGGGTCCAAAGGGTGCACTATTTGATGTAATCAAGGTTCCAACATCGACATCAGATTTCACACCTTTTGCAAAGAAGGCCGCTGATGCCAATGGAACATACATCTTTATTGCATGGTCAAATGCTCTAACTGCTGGTGCAATGTTGACATCACTTAAGGTTCAAGGAGCATTCAAGACTCAGAAGCCAATTACTGGTCTTGCAGGAACTGCTACTTACAATATCTACGGAACTCTTTTTGAGGGAACCGGCGCAATCATGACTAACAGCTACTTTGCAGGTGCATCTAAGTCAGCTGCAGCTATGGACTTGGCATCATGGTTCTCTGCTAACAAGAAGACTCAGGATCTATTCACCTCGACAGGTGCAGATGCTGCGAAAATGATTGTTGCAGCTCTTACCGGTAATCCAAACCAAGATGTCGACACCATGATCAGCAAGCTAGAAGGCTTGTCATGGCTTGGCGTTAAGGGTCAGATGAAGATCAGCGCCACTACACACCTTCTTATTCAGCCAATGTTCCTAGTTGGTCTTACTAAGACTGAATCAGGTTACATTCCTGTATTGCAGAAGACCATCTCTGCCGTAGGTGCGTAATAAATAACATATAAGTTAAAGAACCCCAGTGTACAAATACACTGGGGTTCTTTATATATTAAGCCTTAAGAAATTAAAGGAGTTAGGTAATTGATTTCAGCGCTCAACGTTACCGATCTATCGCTTGATATAGGCGGAGCTAAAATTCTGGACGGAATAACACTTTCCGTAAAGCCGAATGAAACGCTTGGAATTATTGGACCCAACGGCGCAGGAAAAACCTCTTTTTTCAATCTGCTCAGTGGAATTCGTAAACCTTCACGGGGGCAGATTTTCGTCGGAGATCTAAATGTTACAGATCTGCAACCTCATGAGCGTGCTAAAGCCGGAATCGCGCGGACCTTTCAAACATCTAGTGTATTTGCCAATCTCACGTGTTTGGAAAATGTGCGTATAGCTGCTCAAGCTGCACTAGGCAAGTCGATGAACTTAACTAAGAATGCTTACAAATTCACCGAAGTTGTTGCACATGCACAAGATTCACTGGCAAAAGTTGGGTTGTCCGCTTATGCGCTTCAAAGAGCAGGATCTTTATCTCATGGAGATAAACGTCGATTAGAGATTGCAATCGTACTTGCCTCCAAATCCGACATCGTTTTGCTTGATGAACCGATGGCTGGCATGAGCGTTGAAAACGTGCCAGAGCTAGTCGAAATTATTCGTTCACTTGCGACTGTACATAAGAAAACGGTTTTAATTGTTGAGCACCATATGGAAGTAATTTTAGGACTTGCCGATCGCATAGCAGTTCTAAATTATGGCGAACTACTTGTCTGTGACACGCCACAAAATGTTATTAGTAATCCAATCGTTCAATCAGCCTATATTGGTGAAGCCCTATGAACGCATTGACCGTAAAAGATCTGCACGTAAAGATTGGTGAATCTCATATCTTGCATGGCGTAACTTTTGATGTACCTGCACATAAGGTGACAGCGCTGCTAGGGCGCAATGGCGTTGGAAAATCTACGACGTTAAAGAGCATCATGGGTCTCTACCAAGGTACAGGCTCTATTGAACTCAATGGCTCACAGATTCTAGGCACGCCTACATACAAGATTGCCCAAGCCGGCGTGGCTTATGTTCCAGAGGACAGAGAGATTTTTTCCTCTCTATCTGTCCGTGAAAACTTAGCATTGGCTTCGCGTAGTAAGAACAACGGCGAAGCCTATAAAACAATTTATGAACTTTTTCCTGAATTAGATTCGCGTGCTACTCAACTAGCCGGATCACTATCAGGTGGCCAGCAGCAAATGGTGGCGATTGCGAGAGCTCTGCTAAACGAAAATGAGATTCTCTTAGTTGATGAACCTACCAAGGGTCTGGCCCCAAAGTTAGTAACTGAGGTTGCAAGCGCTTTGATGAAAGTTGCACATCAAACAACTATGTTGCTTGTGGAACAAAATCTGGCTTTAGTGAAACGAGTAGCTGAAAATATTATAGTTATGGATCAAGGACGAGTCATTTTCCAAGGTGGACCTGAAAACTTAAGTGACCCAGCATGGGTTCATCAAATGCTTGGCGTAAGTGGAGGTCACAAATAATGGAAGCTTTTATCCTCATCGGAATCACAGGTATCGGGTTAGGCGCTTTGTACTTTTTGATAGCTTCTGGACTTTCGCTAATTTATGGTTTGATGGGCGTACTCAACTTTGCGCACGGTAGTTTTCTGACTGTCGGCGCATTTGTTGGTTTCTGGGTTGCCAGCAAAATGGGCTTTGAAACAACTATTCCGGAGTTCATTCTGGCGATGATTGTAGGAGGTTTAGCCGCAGGGCTATTTGCTTTACTTATTGAGCAGTTATTAATAACTCGACTATATGAACGTCATATTGATCAAGCGTTGGTCACTGTTGGAGTTTCCCTCGTAGTAGGAGCAGTGTTGGGCGGTTGGTTTGGCAACGACCTTCGAATGTTCCCCACCCCTATGTGGTTTTTAACTGCGATTGATGTCGGCGGAGCTCAGATCCCAGCAGACCGAGTTATATATATTTCTACTGCCATTCTTTTGCTGATTGGCAATTGGGCATTACTTAAATTCACTCGGATTGGTTTAATTATTCGAGCCGGTGTTGAAAACAGACATATGGTTGATGCCCTAGGAATCAATGTCCGTAAGGCTTTCAGCACGGTTTTCTTCCTGGGCGGTTTTGCAGCTGGGGTAGGCGGAGTATTGGTCTCGGTCTATTCCAACGGAGTATCTCCCCTTATCGCTGGCTCCTACTTAATTTACGGTTTTATCGTAGTAGTGATTGGTGGCATGGGCTCAGTACCCGGCAGCTTCTTGGCGGCCATGTTAATTGGAATTATTAAACAGTTTGCTAATTATTATGCAACGGGCTTAGGTGATTTTGTTGTGGTAATTTTATTAGCAGTTGTCTTACTTATTAGACCGCAAGGGCTACTAGGAAAGGTACGTGCATAATGTTGCGTTGGAAATATTCACGGCCTTTACTTGGAGTTTTTGTTACGCTCCTTGCCCTTGCGCCTATTCTCGGTAACAATCCATTAAGTCGACCCGGACTACAGCAAACTATGGCAGTTGCATTTATCTGGGGTGGCTTAGCCCTTACTTATGATCTGCTCTTTGGTTTCACGGGTCTGCTTTCATTTGGTCACGCACTCTATTTTGCAACGGGTGTATATGTAACATGTATTTTAATTAACCACGAAGTGGTTTCTTGGTGGGTTGCATCGCTGATCGCAATAGCCGTCAGCGCGATACTTGCATTACTCGTAGGTGCGGCATCTCTTCGAACTTCAGGTATTACATTTGCAATGGTTACCTTGGCCTTTGGTGAAGCTGGCCATGTAATTATTCAGCGTAACTTTTTTAATTTAACTGGTGGAGAAAATGGAATCGCATTAAATTCAAATTTGATCCCGCAGTTCTGGATAAGCGTGGTCAACACGAAGTACATATATTGGACCGCCTTAGCTGCCATGATTTTCACTTACCTCGTTATTTGGTGGGTTACTGAAAGCTCTGCAGGGCGTGTATTTGCCGCGCTGCGCGATAATGAACTGCGCGTGCAAGTACTTGGACTAAATACACAGCGTTTTAAATTGCT
>CAEZXG010000052.1_pt1 | contig 8501 bp, 7 predicted proteins | sample 7265191 | NCBI WGS metagenome assembly CAEZXG01 (sample SAMEA6813902, study PRJEB35770) | uncultured Actinomycetes bacterium | biome: Freshwater; feature: Freshwater reservoir; material: water | place: Czech Republic | collected 2015-11-04 | depth 0.5m m | reverse complement strand
GCATGTGGCGCTGCCGTTCCACAGTTATCAGGTCGAGGCCTAGGACATACTGGCGGAACTTTAGATAAATTAGAGTCAATTCCAGGGTGGCGTGCATCTTTGTCAAATGATGAGATGTTAAAAGTTTTACAAGATGTTGGCGCAGTAATTTGTGCAGCAGGAGCTGGTTTAGCACCAGCTGATAAAAAACTCTATGCCTTGCGTGATGTCACGGCAACCGTTGAAGCGATTCCACTGATTGCATCATCAATCATGAGTAAAAAGATTGCAGAAGGTACAAGTGCGCTAGTTCTTGATGTTAAAACTGGTGCTGGTGCTTTTATGAGTGATCCAGCGAAAGCCGCAGAATTAGCTCACGTTATGGTTGGCTTAGGAAAACGTGCTGGCGTAAAAACAATCGCTCTCGTTACTGCGATGGATGTTCCACTTGGATTAACCGCAGGTAATGCTTTGGAAGTTCGTGAATCAGTTGAAGTACTTGCAGGTGGTGGACCATCAGACATCGTTGAACTCACTGTTTTACTTGCGCGCGAAATGTTAGAGATTGCTGGAATTAAAGGGGCAGATCCTGCAGAGGCGCTAAAGAATGGCAAAGCCATGGACGTATGGCGGCGAATGATTAGTGCGCAAGGTGGAGATCCAGATGCCACACTTCCGGTAGCCAAGGAAAATCTAGTTATAGCTGCGCAGACGTCGGGCACAGTGTTAGGTATGGATGCGATGGCAGTAGGTCTTGCAGCATGGAGACTTGGCGCAGGACGGACTCGCCAAGGAGAGGCTGTTCAAGCCGGTGCAGGCATTGAAATTCACGCTAAACCAGGTGAAGTCATCCAAGCGGGAGCGCCATTGTTCACTTTACATACAGATACTCCGGCAGCTTTTGTTCGCGCACAGGAAGCACTTATTGATAGCGTAACTATCGGTGATTTACCTATCAACGGAAAAGTAGATAGATTGCCATTAGTAATTGAACGAATCGTTGATTAAGGGACCCCAACAATGGCAATGAATAGCATTCCAACAGCTGAACAAATAGCGCGCGTTCCTAAGGTATTACTTCATGATCATTTAGATGGCGGACTTCGTCCTCAAACAATCATTGATATTGCACAAGAGATCGGTTACACCTCACTACCAACCCATAACGCCGATGAACTAGCAACATGGTTTCGTGAATCCTGTGATTCAGGTTCTCTTGTCCGTTATTTAGAGACTTTCTCACACACCATTGCTGTGATGCAACGACGAGAAGATATTATTCGTGTCGCTCGTGAGTGTGCTTTGGATCTAGCGCGCGATGGAGTTGTTTATGCTGAAGTTCGTGGGGCCCCAGAGTTATTTACTGAACAAGGCCTCACGATGTCTGATGTTGTCGATGCAACTATCGAGGGCTACAGATTAGGTATGGCCGATGCAGCTGCTGAAGGTTTAACAATCTCGGTCTTTTCACTTCTCTGTGGAATGCGCCAGAATACAAAATCACAAGAAGTTGCCGAACTGGTAGTGAAATATCGGGGTAAAGGCGTCGTTGGTTTCGACATTGCTGGGCCAGAAGATGGCTTTCCCCCCAGTGATCAAAAAGAAAGTTTTGATTATTTACGCAAGGAAGATGCACATTACACAATTCACGCAGGTGAAGCCTATGGAATCCCGTCCATCTGGGAGGCAATTCAAATCTGTGGAGCTGAGCGCTTAGGTCACGGCGTACGAATTATCGATGATATTGATTTCTCTGGACCAGAACCAAGGTTAGGTCAGCTGGCATCCTATGTTCGAGATCGACGAATTCCACTGGAGTTATGCCCTACCTCTAATTTGCAGACCGGAGCGGCAAAAAGCTATGCGGAGCACCCTATTGGCGCTTTAGCACGATTGCGTTTTCGCGTGACTCTCAATACCGATAATCGCCTTATGAGTCAGACGTCAATGAGCCTAGAGATGCGCGAAGCAGTAAAGGCATTCAATTGGGACCTTGCAGAGCTCCAGCGCATCACTATAAATGCAATGAAGAGTGCATTTATTTCATACCCTGATCGTTTAAAGATTATAGATAATGTCATTAAACCTGGTTATGCGAAAATCGCATCTGAGTAATGATTGATTTTAACGACCCTGCTTTTGTAGCAGATCCATATTCAGGTTTAGCCGAACTACGCAGCCATGGAAAGCCCGTCTGGCATCAGGGTATGAACATGTTTTTAGCAGCCGTACACGGCGATGCAAATGATGTATTTCGAAATAAGTCTCTAGGTCGAATCTTCATCGACAAGCAACCCGAATTTGAATGGGAAACCTTTAACTGGCTCCATTCGGATTCAATATTAGATAGCGAACCGCCCAAGCACACACGTTTACGCTCTTTAGTTGCCAAAGCCTTTAACCGACAAAAAATTGAAGGTATGCGTCCTGCTATTGAGAGAATTACCTCAACGTTACTAGCCGACATTGATAAAAAAGTTCAAGCAGGACAGACCTTCGATTTAATTGCAGATTACGCTGAACCGTTGCCTGTCAAAATTATCGCCGACTTATTGGGCTTTCCAGAGTCAGAGGAACATTTACTACGTCCATGGTCACAGGCAATCGTAAAAATGTATGAAGTGAATCCCTCTAAAGAGTATCAACGAGTGGCACAGCAGGCTGCTGGAGAGTTTGCCGCATACGTCCGAGATTTAGCCGAGCACCGGAAAAAACAACCCGGAAATGACTTGATCACTGACTTAGCGATGGTGGAAGAAAATGGTGAAAAGTTAAACTCACACGAGTTAGTTGCAACATGTGTTTTACTTCTTAATGCCGGTCATGAAGCTAGCGTGAATGCCTTTGGTAATGGAATGGTTGCGGCCCTGAAGCGCCCTGACCAATCCGCATTACTGCGCGAAAAACCACGTGACATTACAGATGTAGCTCTTGAAGAGTTCATGCGTTTTGATGCTCCGCTGCAGCTTTTTGAGCGAACTGCAACGAAAGATACCCGTATAGGCGAGGTCGAGATTGCGGCTGGTCAGAAGATTGCGGCGCTCATTGGCGCGGCCAATCGTGACGAGGCGGTCTTCGCCAATGCTAATGAGATGAATCTAATGCGCGATCCTAATCCGCATATTGGTTTTGGCGCTGGAATCCATTTTTGTATAGGTGCACCGTTAGCACGCTTGGAGATGAGTGTGTCCCTCCCAGCATTATGGGAAAAGTATCCAACTATGGAATTGGCGAGTGAACCAATTCGTCGCCCAACTTTTGTTTTACGTGGTTATGAAAGCGTTCTAATCTCGGTCTGAGAAGGATAAGAAGATTGTGCACCTTTTCGCATCACACTTAATGAAGCAACTTTAATTCCAAGGGCCATTGCATTCTCTGAAGACATCCCACTAGCTAAACCAAAAGCAAAAGCACCGACAAATGCATCTCCGGCCCCAGTCGTATCAACTACCTTCACAGTAGGTGCACTCACGCGAGTTAATTCTCCTTTGGCATTTATTAAAACCGCGCCTTGTGAACCTAAAGTCACAATTGAGCTCTTGCCAACTCTAAAACTGACAAGGTTTTTCTCATCGTGAGCATCAGTCTGTGTCAGCGCCTTGAACTCAGTCTCATTGGGAATTAACCAATCAGTAACTGAAAGTAATTCATCACTGACCGCTTCGAAAGGGGCAGGGTTGAGAATTGTTGTGCATCCTCGTGCCTCAGCTGCAGTGAAGGCGGCAAGAGTGACATCTTGCTTAATCTCACATTGAGCGATCACTACAGATAAATTAGGGATCGATTGGATTGCTTTTTTTGCTTGAGAGATGTCAATGTCATGATTTGCACCAGGAATAATTATGATTCGATTTTCGCCATGGCCATCTACCCAAATATGGGCAACACCGGTAGGACTCTCACTACGCTCTAGTGAGTCAGTATTTATGCCAACAGTTGAAAAGTTAGTTGCGATTGAATCACCAAATAAGTCACGCCCTACGGTGCCGATGAAGTGAACGTCGGCGCCACAATGTGCCGCGATAACTGCTTGGTTAGCACCTTTGCCGCCGAAACCAGTTGTAAAAAGCTGGCCGAGTAATGTTTGACCTGCCTCGGGAAGAGTATCGGCATAGGCCGTGAGATCCATCATGGCGCTACCGACTACGGCTATAACTGATTTACTCATGGCGATAGGCTATCGGGTATGAATAAAACTTCAATGATTCTAGATGTCGATACTGGAGTCGATGATGCATTTGCCGTGCTTTTTGCCGCTATGCATCCGGCAATATCTCTCTTGGGAGTCACGTGTGTCGATGGTAATACCAATGTCGATCAAGTCGTGGCTAATACATTGAAAGTTTTAGATGCAGCAGGTGCGGGGGATATTCCTGTGGCTCGTGGAGCCATTCGACCCCTACTAGGTGAGTCAAAGTATGCAGAGTATGTCCATGGCGCAGATGGGATGGGAGATCTGGGAATCCCACCATCGCAGCGCAGTATCGATAAGCGTTCGGCAGTGGAGCTCATGCGAGATTTGATTGAGAGTTCAAGTGAGCCTGTAACTCTTGTTCCCCTTGCACCTCTTACAAATGTTGCTCTTTTCTTACGAGCATTTCCTGAAACTGCTAAGAAACTACATCGTATTGTTTTAATGGGTGGCTCTACATCGGCAGGTAATGCAACGGCTGCTGCAGAGTTTAATATTTGGCACGACCCAGAAGCGGCAGCAATCGTCTTTCAAAGCGGTGTTCCAATTACTATGTACGGCTTAGATGTTTTCATGCGCCCAGGTGTGACTCGCGAAGAAGCTGACAAACTAATGAAATCATCCGAACTTTCTGCTCAATTTGGTGGTTCACTTATTCACGCCTTTATCGAACGATTAGGTGTATCGCCAATAACTTTGGGGGATTATGGGGCAGTTGCAACTGCAATTCACCCTGAGCTATTTACTACCGAGATGTTTGATGTCGTGGTTGATACGTCATCGGGTCCTGCGCGCGGTCAAACAATCTGTGATCGCAGAGATTCATTTCTTAAAGAGCTCGAGCCTTTGGACTTAGAAGATTCAGCGAAGGTGCGAGTAGTGATGGACCTAGATGTTGAGGGCGTTCGTCAGTTATGGCTAAAAACCATTGATAAAGGCTGGTCTTAGAGCCCTATTGGGTGCCAAACAGTCTTAGCCTCCATAAAGGCAAGAATGCGACCTGGATCGTGGGACTTGAAGGAAAAGATTCGCTTCAAATTTTCAGCGCCAGAGATACGAATCTCAGCGTGATTCTTCGTAGTAAGCCCTGTGATATCCAAGCCATCGATGTCCATGTGAGAGGCCATCCACGGTGCAATTTCATCTTTCTTTCCAGTTAATATATTTATCACACCTGCAGGAACATCGCTGGTAGCAATTACTTCGGCAAAACTCATCGCAGATAATGGTGCTTTAGTACTTGCCAAAACAACGAGCGTATTTCCTGAAACAATAATTGGCGCAACGGTATCGATTAATCCCAACAAGGATGGAGTCTCAGGTGCTATTGCTGCGATGACTCCCATACTTTCTGGAATCGTAAAATTATAATAAGGCCCAGCAACTGGGTTAAGTGCTCCCGAGAGAGATGAAATCTTGTCTGACCATCCTGCATACCAAACCAAGCGATCTATAGATTCGCTCACTTCTTGCTCAGCCTTTGCCTTAGTTACTCCCGTGACAGTGATAATCTCATCAACAAACTGAGCGCGACGACCTTCTAGCATTTCAGCAAGCCTGTAAAGAATCTGTCCCTTGTTATAAGCGGTCGCTTTATTCCAACCAGGTTGTGCTGCACGAGCTGCTACTACTGCATCTTTGAGATCTTTACGTGAGGCTAAGCAAGGGTTAGCAATGAAGACACCTTTTGCACTCTTGACTTCATATGTGCGGCCAGATTCAGTGCGGGGGAAAGCGCCATTGATAAATAGCTTGTACGTCTTTTTCACATCAATACGATTATTCATGTCCAACCCCCTTCAAATAAGCACTTAAACCATGTCGCCCGCCTTCGCGACCCCAACCCGATTCTTTGTAGCCCCCGAATGGTGATGTCGGATCGAACTTATTAAATGTATTTGCCCAGACAACTCCGGCGCGCAACTGTTGGGTTGCCCAGAGAATTCGTGAGCCTTTCTCACTCCACACTCCAGCTGATAGACCAAAGGGCGTGTTATTAGCCTTATCTATCGCCTCTTGAGGTGTTCTAAACGTAAGAACTGATAAGACTGGGCCAAAAATCTCTTCGCGAGCTATGCGGTGGGCTTGAGTTACTCCGGTAAAAATAGTTGGCGCAAACCAGAAGCCTTTTGTTGGAAGTTCACATGGGGCACTCCATCGCTGTGCGCCTTCGGCATCGCCTGCAGCCGTGAGTTCAATAATCTTAGTTAGTTGCTCTTTGCTGTTGATTGCACCAACGTCAGTGTTCTTGTCCATAGGGTCACCAACGCGAATTTTGGCCATACGTACCTTTAACTTTTCTAAGACTTCATCGGCAATGCTCTCTTGAAGAATTAAGCGAGAACCCGCACAACATACGTGGCCTTGATTGAAGAAGATTCCATTAACAATTCCTTCAACTGCCTCATCAAGTGCGGCATCTTCGAAGATGATATTGGCGGCTTTACCACCAAGTTCTAATGTCACACTCTTAGGAGTTGACGCTACTGCACGAGCGATTATCTTGCCAACGTCAGTAGAACCAGTAAAGGCAATCTTATCTATCCCAGGGTGATTAACAATTAATGCACCTGTTGATCCATCACCAGTAACAATATTGACTACACCTGCAGGAAGTTCGGCTTGTTGGCAAACCTCTGCAAATAAAAGTGCGGTCAGGGATGTACTTTCGGCAGGTTTTAATACAACGGTATTACCTGCAGCAAGAGCTGGAGCAACTTTCCACGCCAGCATGAGTAGTGGAAAGTTCCACGGAATAATCTGACCTGCTACGCCATGTGGCTTTGTTGAAGTTCCAAGACCTGCAAACTCTAATTTGTCGGCCCACCCTGCGTGATAGAAAAAATGCGCTGCAGCTAACGGAACGTCAACATCGCGAGATTCACGAATAGGCTTTCCATTATCTAAAGTTTCAAGTACAGCAAATTCACGTGCACGCTCTTGCATGATTCGCGCGATGCGAAATAAGTATTTTCCGCGCTCTTTACCGCTCATTTTTGACCATGTGGTTGTGTACGCCTTGCGTGCAGCCTTTACAGCGGCATCGACTTCAGCCTTACCTGCTAGGGCAATGTGGCTTAAAACTTCTTCAGTTGCAGGGTTAATCGTTGGGAAATGTTTGCTGCCTGCAACGAACTTACCGGCGATGAAGTGGCCATACTTAGGTTTAATCGAAACGATCGCCCGCGATTCAGGGGCGGGGGCGTAATCAAAGCTCACAGGTATCTCCATTAGTCGATCGTTACGTAGGCAGGACTAGCGTAGTAGCCATCGTCCATTTTCATGCGCTGCATTAATAAATCATTGAGCAAGGCGCTAGCACCGATGCGAAAAAGCGAGGGCGTGAGCCATTCAGGGCCTGCGGTCTCATTTACTAACACCAACTGCTTAATTGCATCTTTGGTGTTTCTAATACCCCCGGCAGGCTTTACTCCGATTCGCCTTTGGGTCATAGAGTAAAAGTCCCGAACAGCTTCAAGCATCACTAAAACAACTGGGGCTGTCGCAGCTGGTACAACTTTGCCTGTTGAAGTTTTAATAAAATCTGCACCTGCAGCCATAGCTAGAAATGAAGCCTTCCGGACGTTGTCATACGTTACAAGTTCACCAGTCTCAAAAATAACCTTGAGGTGGGCTCGCTCGCCACACAAGGCTTTTATTGCAACTATCTCATTGAAGACGTCTATGTAATTTCCACTTAAAAAAGCTCCACGGTCAATCACCATGTCAATTTCAGATGCGCCAGCATCAAGTGCATCTTGCGTATCTCGAATTTTCACCGGCATCGATGCACGCCCAGATGGAAATGCCGTGGAGACTGCAGCGACTCCTACGTGTTGGCCTCCAACTAAATCAAGGTGCTTACGTGCAGTTGCAACCATGTCGTTATAAACACAGACTGCACCAACACTTGGTACGGAGGAGTCTGTAGGGTCTGGCCGCACTGCTTTGGTGCACAGTGCTTGTACTTTACCGACGGTATCTGCACCTTCTAAGGTTGTTAAATCCACCATTGAAATAGCGGTATCAATAGCCCAACGCTTTGACGTGGTCTTAATGCTACGCGTTGCTAACATCGCTGCACGCGCATCGGCGCCAACTTGGTCCACTCCTGAGAGTTCACGCAAGTAATGCTTTAAAGATGCATCAGTGCCATCTACTAATCCGTAGAAATTCACGTTAGTAATTCCTTCAATGGTTCGCGCAATAGGTTAAGAACATCCTGGGCAATAGAAGCATTCTTTTCAATTACCTCGACGTAACACTTCATCTTTGCCTCAGTCCCACTTGGACGGATGATGATTCGGATAGATCCTTCAAGCCAGAGGCG
>CAEZXG010000051.1_pt1 | contig 9119 bp, 8 predicted proteins | sample 7265191 | NCBI WGS metagenome assembly CAEZXG01 (sample SAMEA6813902, study PRJEB35770) | uncultured Actinomycetes bacterium | biome: Freshwater; feature: Freshwater reservoir; material: water | place: Czech Republic | collected 2015-11-04 | depth 0.5m m | reverse complement strand
TCCACGCCTTGGCGAACGCCTTAATCAGATTGCTGGAAGCATGTCCGGTGGCGAACAGCAGATGTGCGCTATCGCTCGAGGCCTAATGAGTAAGCCGAATTTAATTGTTATCGATGAGCTCTCTCTTGGCCTTGCTCCCGTGGTCGTCGATGAGATTATTCAAGCCCTTCCTAGCATTGCCGAGTCTGGAACATCTATCTTGATGGTTGATCAAGATGTCGATGCCGCCTTAACTATCGCTAAGAATGCCTATGTTTTAGAGGCTGGTTATTGTGTGCTCTCAGGTAAAGCTAGTGACCTACTGGCCGATCCACGCGTACAGGAGAGCTATCTAGGAGTCGGCTGACACGCACAATTTGCGAATTGTGCTGGTTTCGATTCTTAAAGCTTTACGCCTATCCTTAAACAATGACCAACCACGGCAATATGTACGGCCCAGATTTCACTTTCCTTGGAATCGCACGCTGTGATTTAGATATCGCCTCAACTTTTGCCGATGCCGACGTTGTCATTGTTGGTGCACCCATTGATAGTGGAACATCACATCGCTCAGGTGCAAAGTTTGGGCCTCAAGCAATTCGGGGCGGAGATTATCTTCCGCACGATGGTGAGCGTCCTCATCTAGCGCTGCGTATCGATGCGTTAAAGGCGATGAAAGTCGTTGATGCCGGAGATTTGTTAATGCCAGGGGGAGACCTTGTTGCATCTCTTGAAGTCTTAGCGGTTGCTACCGAAAAAATTTCACGTGCAGGTGCAATCCCTGTTATTTTGGGTGGAGATCACTCCATTGCATCGGCCGATGTTGCAGGAATTGCGCGTCACCGAGGTCTAGGTAAGATTTCGATGATTCACTTTGATGCCCATGCCGATACTGGCGAGGATCAATTTGGCGCTCTTATTGGTCATGGAACTCCTATGCGACGTTTAATTGATACTGGAACAGTGCGCGGTGATCGTTTCTTGCAACTGGGCTTGCGCGGTTATTGGCCAGATTCAAAGACCCTCGATTGGATGCGCGATCAAGGAATGCGTTCATATGAGATGACAGAGATTCACAATCGTGGATTAAATACAGTCCTTGATGAATCCTTTGCAATATTGACTAATGAATGCGATGGAGTTTTCTTATCAGTAGATATCGATGTAGTTGACCCAGGAATGGCTCCAGGTACTGGAACACCAGAGCCTGGTGGAATGACTAGCCGTGAACTTCTGGAGTCGGTTCGTAGAATCTGTTTAGAGCTTCCAATAGTTGGAATCGATATTGTTGAAGTGGCTCCAGCCTTTGATAGCGCAGATATCACCGCAATTTTAGCTAACCGAGTTGTTTTAGAAGCTCTCAGTGCAATCGCTAAACGCCGCTCTGGTCAGGCTTATTCGCCGGTACAAAATCTTTTGGACCGATGAATGCGTGATGTTGTCATTCTTGGATCGACGGGATCGATTGGAACACAGGCTCTCCAGATTATTGCTGATAATCCCACCAGTTTCCGTGTAATCGCACTCACCTGTGCTGGAAATAATCCCGCACTCATTATCGAACAAGCTAAAAAGTTTAACGTTACATACGTGGGTGTAATAAATAATGGCGAAATTATTAGAGAAGCACTCCCTGGCGTGATCGTGATTGATGGCCCGCAAGCTTCAACACAGATTGCTGCAATGGAGTGCGACACAGTGCTCAATGCCATTACTGGCTCAATTGGTTTAGGCCCAACTCTGGCAGCTTTAGATGCTGGAAATATTCTTGCACTTGCCAACAAAGAGTCTTTAGTCGCCGGTGGAGATTTAGTAATGAGTAAGGCGCAGGTACATCAGATAATTCCCGTGGATTCAGAGCACAGTGCGATTTGGCAGTGTGCTCAAGCCGGTTCGCGAAGTGAAATTAGGAAGTTAGTTCTGACGGCAAGTGGCGGACCATTTAGAGATCGCGTAGATTTACAAGGTATCTCAATTGAGGATGCATTGGCGCATCCAACGTGGAGTATGGGTGCGGTAGTAACTATTAACTCTGCAACTTTAGTTAACAAAGGTTTAGAGATTATCGAAGCCCACCATCTTTTTTCAATGCCGTATGAAAACATAGAAGCAGTAATCCACCCACAGTCGGTAGTGCATTCACTCGTTGAATTTATTGATGGCTCGACAATCGCTCAAGCAAGTCCGCCCAATATGAAGGGTGCAATTTCCTATGCACTTAATTGGCCAGAAAGGCTCGCGAATTCAACGCTACCGATTGACTGGACCCGTTCACACACCTGGAGTTTTTCTCCTATAGATGCAGACAGATTCCCAGCAGTTGATCTCGCCAGACATTGCGGTCAGGGTGGTGGAGTACTTCCTACAATTTTCAACGCGGCTAATGAAGTTGCTGTAGATGCTTTCTTGACTAACTCTTTAGAGTTTTCATCGATTGTGAGCGTAGTTGCTGCAGTTGTGAATGCGTATGACAATGGTGTGGCTGCAACGATACGAGATTTGGCCGATGTCAGTGCCATCGAAGAAGATGCGCGCATGAAGACTCGCGAACATCTAATACGATTGGCTCCATAATGCAGATTCTCGGATTCCTCGCCTTTGTCGTTGCGCTGCTCCTCTCAGTGATGCTGCATGAGTTTGGCCATTTCATTATGGCAAAACGCTTTGGTATGAAAGTCTCGGAGTTTTTCTTGGGTTTTGGTCAGAAGATTTGGTCAACCCGTCGCGGTGAGACTGAATTTGGTTTAAAAGCCATTCCCGCCGGAGGTTATTGCAAGATTGAAGGAATGACGCCCGGAGATCTCATGAGCGAGGGCGAAGAGGATCGCGCCTTTTATAGCGCATCATCGGGGCGAAAACTTGTTGTCTTAGGAGCTGGTTCATTTTTACATTTTGTTCTGGGATACCTCTTACTGTTTGTGCTTTTTGTTGGGATTGGAACTAGCCAACTACTTCCAGTAGTAAGTGAAGTCGTAAAGGGCTCATCGGCTCAAAGCGCTGGCATCGCTGTTGGCGATGAAATCACTTCGATTAATGGAATGAAAGTCCGTGATTGGGCTACCGATGTTTTAATAATTAGAAACTCTCAGGGCAAAGAATTAACGCTAGGTATCAAACGCAATGGACAAGACTTAGTAATCCGGGCATCTGCCACACGCGAAACCGTTGACGGAAAAGATCGTTACATTTTAGGAATCATGAGCAAAGTCGGTCTCAAGCGAGCTGGCTTTATAACGTCAGTTAAGAACGCGGGCCTTGTTTCACGAGAACTATTGAAACAGAGTGTTGCATCGCTTGTGAAACTTCCCTCTAAAGTGCCAGCTTTGTGGGGTCAAACCGTTAACGGCGATGAGCGAGATCCCAATGGATTAGTGGGAGTTGTTGGAGTTGCACGTGTTTCTGGAGAAGCGTTAAGTAGCGCGAAACTTTCGCTCAAAGAACGTGTTGCGACCTTCATATTAATCATCGCAAGTCTGAATATTTTTGTTGGCATATTTAACCTTCTGCCGCTTTTGCCACTCGATGGTGGACATATGGCGGTGGCGATCGCCGATGAAATTCGTGCGTTCCTGGCCCGTTTGCGTGGACGTGCGCGCCCTGCCGCAATCGATGTGACATCCCTTACCCCAATCACGATGGTGGTCTTTGTGATTTTGGCAGCGCTCACTGCACTGCTACTTGTAGCCGACATAGTCAATCCAGTTCTTCTAAATCTTTAGCGCAACCGCTACTAATACGGCAGAATAGCCACATGGTTGATTTAGGTATCCCAAGCGCACCAGCGCCAACACTGGCTCCACGTCGCAAGACCAGACAGATGATGGTGGGAAAAGTTGGAGTAGGCAGCGACTCACCTGTGAGCGTGCAATCTATGTGTACAACGCTGACATCGGATGTGAATGCAACCTTGCAGCAAATCGCTGAATTAACTGCAGCAGGATGCCAAATTGTTCGCGTGGCAGTTCCAAGTCAGGATGATGCCGATGCACTTGCGCAGATCGCAAAGAAATCACAGATTCCTGTAATCGCAGATATTCACTTTCAACCAAAATATATTTTTGCAGCTATCGATGCCGGATGTGCGGCAGTGCGCGTTAATCCTGGAAACATTAAGCAGTTCGACGACAAAGTTAAAGAGGTAGCTAAGGCCGCTGGCGATGCCGGAGTTCCGATCCGTATCGGTGTTAATGCGGGATCTCTCGATCCACGTCTCCTCGCAAAATATGGAAAAGCAACACCAGAGGCGCTAGCTGAATCTGCGTTATGGGAAGCCTCACTTTTTGAAGAACATGGTTTCTCTGATATTAAGATTTCAGTTAAGCATCATGACCCAGTCACAATGGTTAAGGCGTATCGATTATTAGCAGCGCAGTGTGATTATCCATTACATCTTGGTGTAACTGAGGCCGGACCGATTTTTCAAGGAACTATTAAATCTGCAACAGCATTTGGAATTCTTTTGGCAGAAGGTATCGGCGACACTATTCGTGTCTCATTATCAGCGCCACCTGTCGAAGAAGTAAAAGTTGGTATCTCTATTTTGGAATCATTGAATTTACGTCAACGCAAACTTGAAATCGTTTCATGTCCTTCATGTGGGCGTGCCCAAGTTGACGTCTATACCTTGGCTGAAAAAGTTCAGGCAGGACTTGAAGGTATGACTGTTCCACTTCGCGTTGCAGTCATGGGCTGTGTTGTAAACGGTCCCGGAGAGGCCCGTGAGGCCGATCTAGGAGTTGCATCAGGAAATGGCAAAGGTCAGATTTTTGTTAAGGGTGAAGTCATCAAGACAGTTCCTGAAGCCATGATTGTTGAGACTCTGATTGAAGAAGCGATGCGTTTGGCCGAAGAAATGGAAGCGGCAGGCGTTGCTTCGGGTCAACCAACTGTTGATGTTGGATAGGCTCGGCTCATGTTGAAAATGTCTACGCTCTTTTTGCGTACGTTACGTGATGACCCAGCTGATGCTGAAGTTACGAGTCATAGACTTCTTGTTCGTGCGGGCTACATTCGCCGAATTGCCGCTGGTATTTATTCGTGGCTACCTTTGGGAGTAATTACTCTTCGCAACATCGAAAACGTAGTTCGCCAAGAGATGGATCAAGCCGGATTTCAAGAGGTGCATTTTCCTGCACTTTTGCCGCGCGAGGCTTATGAAACAACGAATCGTTGGGATGAGTACGGTCCTTCACTATTCCGTCTTCAAGATCGCAAAGGCGGAGACTATCTTCTCGGCCCAACTCACGAAGAGATGTTTACTTTAATGGTTAAGAGTGAGTACTCCTCCTATAAAGATTTACCACTATCGATTTATCAGATCCAGACCAAGTATCGCGATGAAGCACGCCCACGAAGTGGAATTATTCGCGGCCGTGAGTTCGTTATGAAGGACTCATACTCATTTGATATCGATGACGCTGGCTTAGAAGTGTCATATCAAAAACACCGCGATGCCTATATCAGTTGCTTTAATCGATTAGGAATGAAGTACAACATTGTGAAGGCTGTTTCAGGTGCGATGGGTGGCTCTAAATCTGAAGAGTTTTTAGCTCCATGTGAGACTGGTGAAGATACCTATGTCTTATGTCCATCGTGTGGATATGCTGCAAATGTTGAAGCTATGGTGACAAAAGTTCCTGCCGGTGATCCTTCGGGAGTTCCAGCACTGGAAGAGTTAGATACCCCAAATACACCAACAATTGACTCACTTGTTGCAATAATGAATGAAAAGTATGGTGTTGGGCATACGGCTGCAGATACCTTAAAAAATATTATGTTAGTTGCCGATGGCAAACCACTTGCGGTTTTAGTGCCTGGAGATCGAGAAGTTGACTTAAAACGTTTACAAGAAAACTTAGGTGGAGTACATGAGCTCCGTGTATTTGAAGAAGCAGATTTTGCTAAACATCCACAGCTTGTAAAGGGATATATCGGGCCACAGGATGCCGCTAAATCTGGAATTACCGTTTACGCAGATCCTCGTGTAGCGCCTGGAACATCTTGGATAAGTGGAGCAAATAAAAAGGATCGCCATGCACGCTTTGTTGTTAACGGTCGCGACTTCACTCCTGATGCATATATAGAAGCTGCCGAAGTCCGTGCGGGCGATGCGTGCCCCGAATGCAATACCGACGTTATTATCGATCGTGCCATCGAAATCGGCCATATCTTTCAACTAGGCCAAAAGTATGCACAAGCTTTAGATTTAACGGTGCTAGATAACAATGGAAAGTCACAAGTTGTCACGATGGGCTCGTACGGAATTGGTGTTTCACGTGCAGTTGCGGCTATCGCCGAACAAACAAGTGATGCAATCGGTTTGAATTGGCCAGTTGAAATAGCCCCAGCCAAGGTACATATCGTGGCTACAGGCAAAGAGGATCTGCCTTTTGATACCGCACTTAAGCTAGGTGAGGATTTAGAAGCGATAGGAATTAGCGTAATGCTCGATGATCGGCGCGAGGCTAGTGCTGGAGTTAAGTTCAAAGACGCCGAGTTAATTGGAAATCCAATTATTGTCGTTGTTGGCAAGGCGCTAGCCGATGGAAATGTCGAAGTCCGAGTTCGTCGAAGTGGCGACAAGCAAGAAGTTGCACTTGGCCAAGCAGTTGCGACGATAACTGAACTTCTGAAGTAAACCGTGTTTTTAGATTTAGGAATCACCACTGCGCTATTTCTGTTAGCAGCTTCTTTCTTCGCTGGATTCGTGGATTCGATCGCAGGTGGGGGAGGCTTGATTCAGCTACCTGCCCTTCTTATTGGTTTACCAAAGACCGACACAGTGACAGTTCTTGGAACTAATAAGTTTGCGGCAGTCTTTGGTACAACAAGTGCCGCTGCGCTCTATCGCAGGCAGATTAAACCTGATCGTTCGATTCTTCTAGCTATGGCGCTGCCTGCATTTATCGGTTCAGCAGGTGGGGCGATGTTGGCATCACGTATCCCAACATCGAGTATGCGCCCGATAGTCCTGGTCCTTTTGGTTTGTGTTGCGATTTATACATGGTTAAAACCAGATTTAGGAAAGATTGAACTTCTTAAGCATCATTCACAACGTAGAGTTCATATCTGTATCCTCGCCGGCTTAGGTATTGGATTTTATGATGGAATCTTTGGACCAGGCACAGGTTCATTTTTAATGCTGGTTCTTGTTGCATCACTTGGTTATGCATTTATAACCGCATCTGCAATTGCCAAAGTAGTAAATGTCGCAACCAATGTTGGCGCACTTCTCGTTTTTGGCTTTCATGGCGCTATTATTTGGCAGATCGGCTTAGCCCTAGGGGTAGCCAACATAGGTGGCGCAATCATTGGTTCGCGCTTGGCGATTAAGGGCGGATCTACACTTGTTCGTAAGGTTTTTCTACTTGTTACCGTCGCGCTGATTATTAAAGTGGGAATTGTGACTTTCCAAAGTTTTTAGTTACAATTATGGCTACAACTTAATAAGAAAGTAGCGGCACATGACTTTAAAAGATTCACTGACTGAGCTTCTGACGCCCGCAGTAGAGGGCGCCGGATTTTTCCTTGAGGAAGTAGTTCCTACAAACCCAGGCAATCACCGCATCATTACCTGCGTAGTTGATGGCCATAAACCTCTGAATCTAGATGAAGTTACCGTTGTTTCGCGCTTAATCTCTGAACTCCTAGATGAGACAGCGTTGATAGATGGAGCTTTCACTTTAGAAGTTACTTCGCCAGGTGTAGATCGGCCAATTACAAAGCGCCGCCATTGGGAGAAGAATCTAACCCGAATTATTACATCAACTTTTAATGATGGAACCACGTTAACCGCTCGCTTGACTGAGTTGCGCGAGGACGATGCGACATTTGTAGAAAATATCAAAGGGCGCATGAAGACGCACATCGTAGTTTTAGCTGACATCAAACGTGCACACGCTGAAGTTGAATTCAACCGTAAGGATGAAGAGTAAATGCATGTCGAGATGAGCGCACTCGTAGCGCTGACAACTGAAAAAGGGATTCCACTAGAGCAGTTGATTCAGGGGATTGAAATCGGTGTACTTACCGCGTACAACCAAACTGATGAGGCAAAGCGTCATGCTCGTGCACATTTAGACCGTGACACTGGTGAGATTCAAATATTGATTCCACAGTTCAATGAACTTGGTGAAAAAGTAGGCGATGAGGCAGATATGCCTGATGGTTTTTCACGAGTTGCTACTTCCACAGCACGACAGATCATTAAGTTAAAGATGCGTGAAACAAATGATGCATCGATAGTTGGAGAATTTACTGGCAACGTAGGAGATGTAATCTCAGGCGTTGTTCAGCAAGGACGTGATCCTAAGATGATTAATGTCAATTTGGGTCGTACCGAAGGCCGTATTCCACCTCAGGAACAAGTACCGGGCGAGGTCTACAACCACGGAGATCGCATTAAATGTTTCGTTGTTGAAGTAAAGCAAGGACTTAAAGGTCCTGAAATTATGTTATCGCGCAGTCACCCTGCCCTCGTTAAGCAGTTATTCGCATTTGAAGTTCCGGAAATAAATGATCGCATCGTTGAAATCATGGCAGTTGCACGTGAAGCGGGTCATCGAACTAAAGTTGCAGTTAAATCTCACCGCGCAGGCGTAAGCCCTAAAGGTTCATTGATTGGACCTATGGGCTCGCGCGCACGCGCAGTAATGGATGAGCTTCATGGCGAGAAAATCGACATCGTCGACTGGTCTGAAAACCCTGCGACTTTCATCGCACATGCTTTGGCTCCAGCAAAGGTGTCATCGGTAGAAATCGTTGATCTAACATCTCGCTCGGCCAAAGTGATTGTCCCTGACTATCAACTCTCGTTGGCTATCGGTAAAGATGGACAAAATGCACGTTTAGCCGCACGTTTAACTGGCTGGCGCATCGACATTCACCCAGATAACCCCATTATGTGAACTGGCCCATCATTGGATACGATGGCCCCCTGCACTTTTAACGAAATGGATATGAAAGATATGAAACTCACATGAGCTCGCTAGCACTATGAGGTCGTACAACTAGGGCTTGCATGTGAAAAACATTGCGGGCCAAGACAGGGGAAAATGTGTCAAAGGTCCGCGTACACGAGTTAGCAAAACAACTCGGTATGGAGAGCAAGGAAGTTCTTGCAAAGCTCCAAGATATGGGTG
>CAEZXG010000049.1_pt1 | contig 9492 bp, 8 predicted proteins | sample 7265191 | NCBI WGS metagenome assembly CAEZXG01 (sample SAMEA6813902, study PRJEB35770) | uncultured Actinomycetes bacterium | biome: Freshwater; feature: Freshwater reservoir; material: water | place: Czech Republic | collected 2015-11-04 | depth 0.5m m | reverse complement strand
TTGCTGGTATTGCAATGGGTCTTATCTCTGACACTGTTGATGGCAAGGTCGAGTACGTTGCCCTGACAGATATTCTCGGAGCAGAAGATGCATTCGGAGATATGGACTTCAAAGTCGCCGGAACCAAAGATTTTGTTACTGCGTTGCAGCTAGATACTAAGCTCGATGGAATTCCAGCATCAGTTCTTGCCGGTGCGCTTCACCAAGCTAAGGAAGCTCGTCTAGCAATTCTTGATGTAATGAATGAAGCAATCGATGGCCCAGATGAGATGAGCCCATTTGCTCCACGCATTATCTCTGTGAAGATTCCAGTTGATCAGATCGGTGCAGTAATTGGGCCTAAGGGCAAGATCATTAACCAGATTCAAGATGAGACTGGCGCAGATATCTCAATCGAAGATGATGGAACGATCTATATCGGCGCAGTCGATGGCCCATCGGCCGAAGCTGCACGTGCACAGATCAACGCAATTGCTAATCCGCAGATGCCAGAAGTTGGTGAGCGTTACTTAGGTACGGTCGTCAAGCTAGCTGCATTCGGTGCTTTCATCTCATTGATGCCAGGTAAAGATGGTCTTTTGCATGTATCTCAGATTCGTAAGATGCATGGTGGAAAGCGCATTGAAAACCTAGAAGAGGTCATGAAGGTTGGCGACAAGATTCAAGTTGAAATCGGCGAGATCGATCCAAAGGGCAAGCTATCTTTGGTTCCAGTTCTTGAAGATGGAACAACTGGTTCAGCCGAATAAATGAGCGTACGTCGCTCAGTTTTACCAAGCGGTCTGCGTATTGTTACTGAAGAAGTTGCTTCGGTACGCAGTGCCGCGATTGGTATCTGGGTCAATGTAGGTTCTCGTGATGAAACCCCGGCAGTTGCTGGGGCTTCTCACTTTCTGGAGCATTTACTGTTTAAAGGCACCAATCGTCGTACTGCATTAGAGATTTCATCCTCCATTGAATCTGTTGGCGGCGAGATGAATGCATTTACGTCTAAGGAATATACCTGCTTTTACGCACGAGTGATCGATACTGATTTACCGATGGCTATCGATGTCATCTCTGACTTAATTACATCCTCAATTGTCAGTGCACTGGATGTAGATGCTGAACGGAAAGTAGTTCTGGAAGAAATCGCCATGCGTGATGATGATCCAAGTGATTTAGTGCATGATTTGTATGCAGAGACTTATTTTGGTGATACACCTCTAGGGCGCCCTATTTTGGGAACTATAGATTCGATTAATACGATGTCGCGTAATAGCGTCTTTAATTATTATAAAAAGCGTTATCTGCCACAAGATTTAGTTGTTGCCGTTGCCGGCAATATAAAACATAAAAAAGTTGTACAGATGGTTGAAGCCGCACTGTCTAAGGATGGATTCTTAGATGTTCTCGGTGCACCCGTAATTCGCCCAAACACGCCTCCCAAAATGGCGGCGCAGCAAAGTGTTGGATTAATTTCACGCTCGACTGAGCAAGCACACATGTTTTATGGCATGGAGGGCGTTGCTCGCCATGATGAGCGCCGTTTTGCAATGGGTATTTTGGCATCGGCTCTAGGTGGCGGAATGTCATCGCGTTTATTTCAAGAGATTCGCGAAAAGCGCGGCCTTGCATATTCGGTCTACGCCTATGCCCAGCAGTTTGCCGGCAGTGGACAAATTGGTTTCTACGCAGGGTGTAAGCCAGCTAAAGCGATAGAAGTTCTAGAGATTATTCGAGAAGTTTTAGCCGATGTTGCCGATAATGGAATGTCACATGAAGAAATTGAGCGGGCAAAGGGTGCAGTTCGTGGCTCGCTCGTATTGAGCCAAGAAGACTCTGGATCACGCATGAGTCGCATCGGCAAGAATGAGATTGTCTACGGTGCGATTATGGGCTTCGACGATATTTTGAAGGCGGTTTCGGCCGTGAATGAACAAGACATTCGCGAAATTGCCAGCGCCTATCTGACTAAAACGCCTACGCTTGCCCTTGTTGGTCCATTTAAAAGTACTGCCAAGTTTGAGAAGGTAATGACATGATAAATGTTGCAGTCCTCGGCGCACAAGGCCGCATGGGTGCCCAAGTGGTTAAGAGCGTTGAAGCCGATTCCGGGATGTCACTTATTGCTGCATTGGATTTAGGCGATTCACTTGAACAACTCATTGGCTCAGGAACTCACGTTGTTGTTGATTTCACAACTCCCGATGCAGTTATGTCTAACTTAGATTTTCTCATTAACAATGGAATGAATGTTGTTGTTGGAACAACTGGGTTTGATGATGCCAAGCTTGCGATTATTAAAAAGCTGTGTGCAGCCAATCCTTCAGTTGGAGTACTCATCGCTCCTAACTTTGCAATAGGTGCAGTTTTAATGATGGAGTTTGCAACTAAGGCGGCCCAGTACTTTGAATCAGCAGAGATAATTGAGTTACACCATCCAGATAAGGTCGATGCGCCTAGTGGCACAGCATCTCGTACGGCACAGTTAATGACTGATGCACGTAAGTCTGCAGGATTAGCTCCTATGCCAGATGCAACAACTACATCACTTGAAGGCGCGCGTGGTTCACTCGTGGGAGATATTCCAGTTCACTCGGTACGTGCACGAGGTCTCGTAGCCCATCAAGAGGTTATCTTCGGCGGCCTAGGTGAGACCCTTACAATTCGACACGATTCAATCGATCGCGCTGGATTTATGCCTGGAGTTTTGTTAGGAATTCGGAAAGTTATATCTGTATCAGGGCTGACTCATGGCCTTGATAAATTCATGTAAAGGGAGAAATAGACATGTCGCTGAAAGAAATCACAATGTATAGCGCCGATTGGTGCGGAGATTGCCGTCGATCAAAGCGGTTAATGGATGAACTCAATGTTGCTTATACGATTATTGATGTAGATGCTGATCTTTCAGCGGCAGAAAAAGTAAAAGAAATAAATGGTGGAGCACAGTCAATTCCAGTAATCGTTTTTGGCGATGGAACTCATATGACTGAGCCGTCTGACATCGATTTAAAAGCTAAATTGACTGCGTTGGGCATAATTTAAAGCCAGTTGTACATGACTGCTGACGTAATTGCGGCAGAGATAACGACAACTGGAAACGGTGCCTTTAAGAGCAAAGCAACGATTGCTATACATAGGCCTGCTAATCGATGATCAATCATTACTTTACTCTCAGAAGTAAAAGTTTGAACAGCAACTAGTGCGCTTAGCAGCGCAATTGGTATCAGTGCATTCGTCTTTTGTAATTTTGGGTTTTCTAGCCATTGTTGCGGAATCGAATGGCCAGTAAATTTAAGAGCAAAGGCTATAACACTTGTTCCGATAGTTGCGATCCAGAATGCATTCATCGACGTAACCCAACTGCGATTGCTATAAAAGCCGTTGCAATTATCGGTAAGCCCGCTGGTAAAACCGATGTCATGGCGATTGCAAAGATTATTGAGACTATGGCTAAGACACGATCACTGTTTTTTTCCAGACGTGGCCAGAGCAAACCTAAAAATGCTGCAGGCACTGCAGAATCAAGTCCCCAGGCACGGGTATCACCCATCGCTTGCGCACCAAGAGCACCAGCCAGCGTGAATAGATTCCAGAAGAAAAATACGCCGAAGCCCGTTAGCCAAAACCCATGTCGCATAGCAGCTTCATTACGTTTTTCAGCACCCAGAGCAACACCAGTTGATTCATCAATTGTTATCTGCGCGGCAATAACTCTTTTAAAACCTTTAACTTTTAATCGTGGCGCCATAATCACGCCATATAAGCCATTTCGAACTCCAAGGAGTGAGGCGGTTGCAATTGCACTTACCGCACTTCCACCCGCACCTATCACACCCACAACTGCGAATTGGGAGGCTCCTGAAAACGTCAGAAGAGATAAGAGGCAGCTCTGCAGAACCGAAAAACCATTAGCGACAGAGGCGGCCCCAAAAGCAACCCCGTAGGCTCCTACCGTCAGTGAGACGCTCAGAGAATCGCGCACTGTGATGGATTCGATTTTGGACACGCGGACATTCTGCCGTAGAAATCCAAAGCCACCAACACCTAGATAGATAAGGTCAGCCCATGAGTGAAGAGATTATTTATCGCGACGATGTCACCGTAGAACTTGTTAAATCCAGTGCGAGTGATGCCGATGTTATCTGGGCCGCGAGGGTTTCAACGGCTGGAGAGCAGTCCATGGAAGAGATTGGCGAGGATCCATCACGCTCAGCAGGTTTGATTAATTATTTGGCCCGCGAACGACATGGCTCACCCTTTGAACACACATCGATGACATTTTTTATCTCAGCACCTATTTTTGTTTTCCGTGAGTTTATGCGCCACCGAATCGCTTCGTATAACGAAGAGAGTGGTCGTTACAGAGAATTAAAACCAGTTTTTTACATCCCTTCTAAATCTCGTAAGTTACTTCAGGTTGGTAAAACAGGTGCTTACACATTTGAAGATGGAACTACGGAGCAGTTTGATATATCGATCAAGGCTATGAAGGAAGCGTATGTCGTTGCCTACGATAGTTATCAAAAAATGTTGGATGCCGGAATCGCTCGCGAAGTTGCGCGGGTAGTACTTCCTGTAGCTACGTACTCATCTATGTATGTGACTATGAATGCCCGTGCATTAATGAATTTTTTATCACTGCGCACATCCCGAGAAGGCTCACATTTTCCTAGCTATCCGCAGCGCGAAATAGAGATGGTGGCCGAGAAAATGGAGGCGGAATTCGCGAAATTAATGCCGCTTACTTACGGGGCTTTCGAAAAATCTGGACGAATAGCACCCTAATACGGGTAGAGTTAGGCGCATGAGTACTCCAGCGCCTTTTGGGCGCATGTTGACCGCAATGGTCACTCCCTTCAATAAAGATGGCAGTATTGATTGGAATGGCGTAGAGAAAATCGCCGACCACTTAGTCAAAACTGGTCACGATGGAATTGTTGTTAATGGCACGACAGGTGAAGCGCCAACGACGAAGTCCTCCGAAAAAGAAGAGATCATCAAGGTAGTAAAAAAGGTTGTTGGCTCAAACGTTCAAGTTTTATCTGGCGCGGGCGATAATGAAACTGATTATTCAATCAATCAGGCCAAGCGCAGTGAAGCTGCAGGTGCTGATGGCATTTTGGTCGTGACTCCTTACTACAACAAACCTCCACAAGCTGGAATCAAGGCGCACTTCTTAGCGATGGCCAACGCAACAGGGCTACCTATGATGCTTTATGACATTCCAGGTCGAACAGGCGTAGAGATTGAATCTGACACCATTGTTGAACTCTTTGAGCATCCTTCAATTGTTGCGCTCAAAGATGCCAAAGGAAACGTTGCCGCAACGTCCTGGGTAATTAAGCGCTGCGGAATACCTGTTTATTCAGGCGATGACATTTTAAATCTACCGTTGTTATCTGTTGGAGCAGTTGGTTTTGTCTCTGTCTGCGGGCACACGGTTGGAAGTGATTTAAAAGCGATGCTTAACGCTTGGTTTGCAGATGATGCGGCGAAGGCTCTTGAAATCCATCAGAAATTATTACCAGTATTCACTGGAACCTTCCGTACTCAAGGCGCAATTTTGACTAAGGCCGCTCTCACGCTTATGGGCTTACCTGGTGGTCACACACGTCTTCCTTTAGTTGATGCAACCGATGCGCAGATTGCGCAGTTGCGCGAAGATCTTCGCGCCGGTGGCGTTAGCGTTTAACTAATGAATCATCCGCATCCAGATTTAGGCCTTCCAACAACACTTGTTGATGGTGGTTTGCGCATTGTTGCACTTGGCGGTTTAGCTGAAATCGGTCGCAATATGACTGTCTTTGAAACAAAAGGAAAGCTACTTATTGTCGATTGCGGCGTTTTGTTTCCAGAAGATAATCAACCTGGGATTGATTTAATTTTGCCGGATTTTTCATATATTCGTAATCGTTTGGATGATGTAGTTGGTTTAGTGCTCACGCATGGTCATGAGGACCACATCGGAGCAGTTCCTTACCTGCTGCGTGAACGCGGCGACATCGCAATTTATGGTTCAGCGCTCACGTTGGCATTGATAACTGCAAAATTAAAAGAGCATCGAATTTCTCCGTTGACACGTGAAGTTCGTGAAGGTGGACATGAAGATATTGGTCCATTTGAACTTGAGTTCGTTGCAGTCAATCACTCGATTCCAGATGCACTTGCAATTGTTATTAATACAGATGCAGGTCGAGTCCTGCACACTGGTGACTTTAAGATGGATCAACTTCCACTGGATGGTCGAATCACTGACTTAAGAAGTTTTGCGCGCCTTGGTGAAGAAGGCGTTGATCTCTTTCTCGTTGATTCGACAAATGCAGATGTGCCGGGTTTTACTCCTTCAGAGCGTGAAATTATGCCGGCACTCAACCGCGTTATTGCTTCAACCAAGCGTCGTGTCATTGTGGCCTCATTTTCATCGCACGTGCACCGTGTTCAACAAGTTATTGACATTGCCGCAATGCATAATAGAAAAGTTGTTTTTATTGGACGTTCCATGGTGCGTAATATGAAGATTGCTGAAGACATGGGATATCTAACGGTTCCATCTGGTGTGTTGATGGACGTAAAGGATCTTGACGCTTTTGATGACAATGTTGTTTTGATTTGCACAGGATCTCAAGGCGAACCGATGGCTGCGCTTGCGCGTATGGCTAATGGTGATCACCAGATTCGAGTAGGGGAGGGAGACACAGTTATTTTGGCGTCATCTCTGATTCCTGGAAATGAAAATTCGGTATTTAGAATTATTAATGAGCTCACCCGCTTCGGTGCCAAAGTCGTCCATAAGGCAAATGCAATGGTGCATGTTTCGGGGCATGCTGCCGCCGGTGAGCTTTTATATTGCTACAACATTGTTAAACCTAAGTATGTAATGCCCGTCCATGGTGAATGGCGGCACCTTAAAGCTAACGCCGAGTTAGCTATTTCTGCCGGCTTACCTCGTGGCAATGCATTAATTATTGAAAATGGAGTTGTTGTTGACCTCATTAATCATGAGGCACAGGTGGTTGGTTCAGTACCTTGCGGCTTTGTTTATGTCGATGGTCAGAGTATTGGAGATATTACTGAGACATCCCTGAAAGATCGTCGCATTCTGGGAGAAGAAGGATTTATCTCGGTCGTTGTAGTGATTGATTCGCAGAGTGGAAAAATTGTTGCCGGTCCTGATATTCACGCACGTGGGTTTAATGAAGACATGGCGTTATTTGATGATGTTAAGTTGAAGATCGAAAAGGCATTAGCAGCAGCAGTTGTTGAGGGCATTAATGGAACACATCAACTATCACAAATTGTTCGAAAGACTGTTGGTGGTTGGGTCGGTGGAGAGCATCGTAGAAAACCTATGATCATCCCAGTTGTCATCGAGGTTTGATTGCGGCGAGCCTAGCTCGGCAAAAATTAGCCATCCTTTAGGATTGTGCGTGTGGCTAAACGTAAGAAATCTAAGAGCAAGACCGGCGCAGTAGGTGGCGCTTTAGGTCGAGGTGTAGCCGCACTATGGAGATTATTAGCTAAAGGGTTAGGAAGTTCAGTTCGTTTTATTTTGCGCGGTGCGAAGGATTTAGATCCTGCACATCAACGAGATGGTATTGCTTTTCTTATTCTCATACTGGCACTTATTGCAACAGCTGGAACGTGGTTTAATGCTGACAACATTGTGAGCCGTGCGGTCTATGCCTTTATTTATGGTGGCATCGGGCGCATAGGATTTGCAGCACCCGTAGTTCTAGTTTATTTCGCGATTAAGTTATTTAGAACCCCAGAAGATAAAAAGGCTTTAGGGCGCGTTATTGTGGGAACTTCAGCGCTACTCATTTCATCTACGGGTCTTGCGCATTTACTCAATGGTTCAATCGGCACCGGAGCAACGGCGATGCGCCATGGTGGAGGATGGATTGGTTATGGAGTCACGACACCACTAGTTGCGCTGATGACTTCAGTACTCACGTATCCAGTACTTGCATTGGTATTTATTTTTGGAGTTTTGGTAGTTACTGCGACACCAGTGAGTGAAGTTTTTACAAAAATTTCTGGAGTGAGCACATGGGCTTGGTCAAAGCGCCCAGAACGCTCACTAAAGGTTGAAGATTTCGAAGTTAGCGATACTCCACCCTTTGAATCTCCAGTTGTAGCTGCTTGGAACGCACCACAGGAAGAAGCGTTGGATGAAGAGAGTTTTGACGAAGAGTTCACTCTGCCAATTCCAGTATCTCCTATTGTTACCCCAACAGAGAAGCGCCCAGAACAACTTTTGTTGAGCGCTGACTCAACCTATGAGCTTCCACCTGTAGACATGTTGCGCGCTGGCCCACCGGCTAAAGCTAAAAGCAAGGCAAACGAAGCGGTTGTGGCAGCCCTTACTGAAGTCTTCTTACAGTTTGAAATTGATGCACAAGTAACAGGTTTTATGCGTGGCCCTACAGTTACCCGCTATGAAGTTGAACTAGGAAACGCAGTTAAAGTGGAGCGAATTACAGCGCTTGCAAAGAATATTTCTTATGCTGTTGCAAGCGGTGATGTTCGAATATTGTCACCTATCCCAGGTAAATCAGCCGTTGGAATTGAAATACCAAATGCCGATCGCGAGATCGTGGCACTCGGAGACGTACTTCGATCATCAGTTGCGGGCCAAGACCACCATCCGATGTTAGTTGCGTTAGGCAAGGACGTTGAAGGCAATTTTATATGTGCCAACTTAGCTAAAATGCCGCATCTACTTGTAGCCGGTGCTACTGGTGCGGGTAAATCATCGATGATCAATGCGATGATTATCTCGATTTTGGCCCGTTCTACTCCCGATGATGTTCGCCTTGTTTTGATTGATCCCAAGCGCGTGGAGTTAACGGCCTATGAAGGTATTCCGCATTTGATTACCCCGATTATTACTAACCCAAAAAAGGCGGCCGATGCGCTGACGTGGGTAGTGCGTGAAATGGATCTGCGTTATGAAGATCTATCTACCTTTGGCTTTAGGCATATTGATGATTTTAATAAGGCCGTACGCGCCGGAAAAGTAGTTCCACCACCAGATAGTGATCGCACCATTGAGCCATACCCTTACTTGCTTGTGATTATTGATGAGCTTGCCGATTTGATGATGGTGGCCGCGAAAGAAGTAGAAGAATCAGTTGTTCGTATTACTCAGCTAGCTCGATCTGCTGGAATTCATTTAGTACTTGCAACACAACGACCATCAGTAGATGTTGTCACAGGCCTCATCAAGGCAAATGTTCCATCACGACTTTCATTTGCAACAAGCTCTCTTGCCGATAGTCGCGTTATTTTGGATACACCAGGCGCGGAAAAATTAGTTGGCCAGGGAGATGCTTTATTTATTCCCATGGGTGCCAGTCGCGCCGTTCGTATTCAAGGTGCATATGTTTCAGAGCGTGAAATTGAGGCTGTCACAGCACATGTTAAAAAACAGTTGAAGCCTAGGTATCGCGACGATGTCACTGCGCCAATCAGTCATCCCAAGATGGTTGATAAAGAGATTGG
>CAEZXG010000048.1_pt1 | contig 9571 bp, 8 predicted proteins | sample 7265191 | NCBI WGS metagenome assembly CAEZXG01 (sample SAMEA6813902, study PRJEB35770) | uncultured Actinomycetes bacterium | biome: Freshwater; feature: Freshwater reservoir; material: water | place: Czech Republic | collected 2015-11-04 | depth 0.5m m | reverse complement strand
TGGCAGCGACAAAAAATACCTCACACAGGGTAAGCCCCAATCCTCGATGCCATACTTTGCAAAAAATGGCCGAGATATTCTCTTTGAACGCAGCGGAGATATCTATCTTCTCAACGATGGCGTGGAAACCCTTATGTATGCCGGCCCCGGTCAATCCTCTTATTACCCAATTGGAATGGATGACACTAGTTTTCTTTATACCCGCGTTCAGAGCGCTAAACATGATTCGATCATGAAGGGCTTCTACGATGGCAGGCCATCGCAGAGATATTTCTTTGACTCCACCGACTGGGATACATCGGATTCATATCCGTACGAAGATGGCTCCAGGTATATTTTTTATGTGACAGGTGATTTTCTTATTCCCCACGGTGGCTACAACCTGGCTTTTGCCGACTTGAAAACAAAGAAACACTATGACATCGACGAATACTTTCGCGCGAAGCGAAGCAGCGATATCAATACGGAGTACCAGGAGCTAGGTCCCGCCTGGACTCCTATTAGATTTAATCAGAAGTGATTAAGCGAGTTTTCCAGTCACTTCAACGATATTTACGCCCGCATTAGATAGCACTACTGAAAAATCGATTCCAGCTTTTCCTGGGCAGGAGAGACCCCACGCAAAAGTTGTAGTTGCACCGGCAGCTAATGGATCAGTAGGTGCACCTGCCATTGAATTGTCGCCATCAAAAATATCAACGCATTCACCGCTAGCTGTACTTCCCTTGATGATTAACGTTGCAAGATCAAGTGCTGCAGCAGAGTTATTAACAACAGTAAGAGTGAATTTTTCATTTGTTAATCCTGGAAGCTGGCCCGAAGCAAATTTTCCAGGCGCAAAGTGTGAAGGTGATGAAAGTGTGTAAGAAATCTTGTCGGGGGTGATCACTGGTGCATCAAAACCGCCGGTTGCCTGAGGTGCAGCCTCAACGGTTTCAGTCAGCGCTTTACCTTCTTCTTGCGTAAGGGCTGATTCGACCGTCTTTGATCCGCAGGCGCTAAGGAGCAGGATTAATGCCGCGCTAATTGTTAACACCTTGGAAGTTGTCGCGAGTGTTTTCATAGAAATCAAACCCCTTAAAAAATTTAAGCACCTAACTGAGGTGTCATATTCAGTATGCCAAGTATAGAGTAAGCACTGTGAGTACAAAATCTGAAGTCAAAGCCGCTCCGCCGAGTGTCGTAGCTATCCAAGGGCGTAGCCCTCGACAGATTGCCTGGATGCGCTTTAAGCGCAATAAAGTGGGCGTAGGCGCAGCACTTGTCAGTATTACTCTGCTCTTGCTCTCGTTATTTGCACCACTTGTGGCAAAAATAATTGGCGTTGACCCCGATACCTTGCACTTAGATCAGTTAGATTCCAGTGGAATTCCAACAATAGGAATCAGCCTGCACCATCCACTTGGAATCATTCCAGGAACAGGTCGCGATTTTCTCGCTCAACTTCTTTATGGATCACGCATATCTTTCCTTATTGCAATATTAACTACGCTCACAAGTTTAACTATTGGTTTATTTGTCGGAGTTATTGGCGGATATTTCAGAGGTCGTATCGATAATTACTTAGGTCGCACAACTGACTTCCTCCTTGCATTTCCAGCCTTCTTTATGATTGTTGCACTCAATCAACCTATGGTTGCGCGAATCGAAGCATCAGGAATTGCTCAAGGCAACAGTGCTCGCATTATCTTCTTAGTATTTTTCCTATCATTTTTTGGCTGGCCTGGATTTTCACGTCTGATTCGTTCGCAGGTTCTTAGCTTGCGCGAACGCGAGTTTGTTACTGCAGCTCAAGCCATGGGAGCAACTCGATGGCGAGTGATGACAAAAGAGTTGATACCTAATTTGTGGGCACCGGTAATTGTTGTTGTCTCACTCTCACTTCCAGGATATTTAGCTGCCGAAGCGGTGTATTCATACTTAGGGCTTGGTGTGCAACCCCCTGCATCCACGTGGGGAATCCTGCTTTCAAATGCCACTCGATATGTCACCGTCATGCCGAGCTTTTTCCTCGTCGCTGCTGGCTCTCTTGTACTTGTGGTCCTTGCTTTCAATCTTGTTGGAGATGCACTCCGCGACGCGTTAGATCCACGCGCTGACCGCTAGTTTCACCCCCACAACATCCCTCTTTGTTATCAGGCCGTTACCTGTTCGTGTTCACAAAGTGGACATTATCTGATTGAATTCACGCTAATGGCGTCTTCTTCGCGCCCTCTATGAAAGGAATACGTCAATGAGCAATATTTCTGCTCTTCGTCGTGCCGTTGTAATTAGCGCTGCTAGCGCACTTGCAATCAGTGCCGTCATGGTTTCTGGTGCATCATCTGCTAGCGCAGCTGTTACCCCTAAGACTGGTGGAATTCTCACCTTTCTTGAGCACACACCACGACTAGATCACTATGACCCATCACGAATCTACACAGGTCGCGACTTAGCGTTTATGAACTCATTTACGACTCGCACCCTTGTTGCATACAACCCAGTACCAGGCGAAGCAGGCGCATCACTTGTTCCTGACCTTGCAACTAACACTGGCGTACCAAGCAACGCAGCCAAGACATGGAAGTTCACACTTCGTCCAGGTTCAACTTTTGACGATGGTAAGAAAATTACATGTGAAGATGTTCAATACGGCGTATCACGCGTATTTGCAACTGATGTCATTACTGACGGTCCTGGTTACCTTCAGGTTTGGTTAGATATTCCAAAAGACAAAGATGGCAACTCAGTATTCAAGGGCCCTTACAAGAAAGATGCAGCAGGTCTAGCAGCTTTCCATAAAGCGGTTTCTTGTTCAGCAGACCATCGCACAATTACATTTAATCTCAACAAGTCAATCGCTGACTTCAACTACCTTGCAACATATGGAGTTATCTCTCCAGTGCAAGCTAAGAATGACACTGGCGATAAGTACGACCTAAAGCCACAGGCAACAGGTCCATACAAGATTGCTGAGAACAGCAAGACTCAGTTGCGTCTCGTACGTAACTCAAAGTGGTCAAAGGCATCTGATCCTGTACGTACTCCATACCCAGATGAAGTTATTATCATGTTTGGTTATGACGAAGAAGTTATCGATCAGATTATGCTCGGAGACACAATTCCAACAGCAGTCAACTTTGGAAATCCACTAGCAACTAATAAGGACAAGTTCTTCACAGACAGCACAATGAAGAACCGCCGCATGAATAATGCAGATCCTTATGCTCGTTATATTGCATTCAACGTTAAGGCAATGCCTTGCATTGAAATTCGCCAAGCTATGTATTACTCACGTAACGCTAAGGCGCTACTTGATTATGCTGGCGGATCAACATATGCAGGTTCATATGCAACTGGCGTCATTAGCCCACTACTAGCAACTGACTACGCACCAACTAAGGTCGTAGGTCCAGGAAGTGCTGACTTTATTCCTGAAGGAAATATTCCTAAGGCAAAGGCACTTATGGAGACAGCAAAGACAAAGTGTCCTGCTGACTACAAGAAGGCTACTGAGACTGGAATCAAGATTGACGTACGTCAATCAGTGACTCTTAATGACACAATTCCAATTGACACTGCAGCCTATGCACGTGCCGGAATCAAGGTCACATTCAACCCAATTAGCTCGGGTTACTACCCAACAGTTATGAACCCTGACAAGCAGAGTGATTTGTCAGCTTCAGGCTGGGGTGCTGACTGGGCAAATGCATCAACAGTTATTCCAGAGTTGTTCGCTACATTCGGTGGATTTAACCTTTCACAGAACTCAGGCGATCCTGCTTACAAGGCATTCGAAGATGGCGTCAAGCAAGCAATGTTGACAACTGATCGTGCCAAGCAAGCAACAATGTGGAAAGCTCTAGATGTACAGGCCATGAAGAACTTCTGGGTACTACCAACAATCTTTGGTAAGGCTCAGTTTGTTTGGGGATCACAAGTAGCTGGTGTGTTCTTCTGGGTGCCTCAGGGCAACCCGGCCTTCGGAAAGATGTGGGTTAATAACTAATCTCACTCTTTTTAACAAGAATAGTTAAGAAGTAAGAAGTAAAGTACTCCTGGCGCTGATTGATTGAGCGCCAGGAGTATTTACTTGATAGGACCCTGCTAAATACTTTCGGAAGGGAGTGGTGATGTTGAACTTTGTTAGCCGAAGAGTATTTTTTGCATTAGTCACGCTCCTAGTTGTTTCAGCAGTGGTCTTCGCAATTTTTTCTTTATTACCTTTTGACCCAGCTGCACTTACATGTGGGCAACACTGTACGGATCAAATCATTGCCGCTAATCGGATAAAACTTGGCTTTGATAAACCGCTCTACATTCAATATTTTCTCTTTCTGGGCGGAATCTTTTTAGGGCGTTCCTACGGCACTGGATCTGCCGCATTTACCTGCCCAGCACCCTCCTTTGGTTATTCTTACAATGAAAATGCTTGCGTTACTGATTTATTGCGCGAAGCACTTCCTGTAACCGTTAGCTTGGCCCTAGGTGCACTAATAATTTGGCTCATTGTGGGCGTCAGCCTTGGAATCATTGCTGCGAGATTTAAGAATAAATGGCCCGACAGAGTTGGCTCTGTCTTTGTGCTTCTAGGTACGTCACTTCCTACTTTCGTTACAGGATTGGCTCTTTTAATCTGGGTAACAATCAAATGGAAGCTAGTGCCTCTATCTTTAATTGGCTATACGCCTATTACTGAAAATCCATATAAATTTTTTCAATTCTTTATTTTACCATGGATCACGTTAGCGATTGCCTATGCCGCTCTTTACACGCGATTTACCCGCGCAGCAGTGTTGGAAACTTTAGGTGAGGATTACATACGTACCGCCCGCGCAAAAGGGGTAAAGGAGCGCACCGTACTTTTCAAACACACAATGCGCGCTGTCTTTGCACCCATTATTACTTTGGCCGGACTAGATTTTGCTGGTCTAATCGGTGGCGCAATTATTACCGAAACAATTTTTAATTTACCTGGTTTAGGTCGTCTCACTCTTCGCTCAACCTATGAATTTGATCTACCCATTGTGCTGTCAACAACTATTTTGGCCGCCGCTGTTGTAATTATTATGAACCTCGTCATTGACATGCTTTACGCAGTCTTGGATCCGCGAGTGAGAATCTAATGGCCGAGCTACTAAAAATAAGTGATTTACACGTTGCCTTTCCGACTGATGACGGTTTAGTTCGAGCAGTCGATGGTGTTTCATTAACTCTTAACGAGGGTGAGACAGTAGCAATCGTGGGCGAATCGGGTTCAGGTAAAACTGTCTCAGGTTTATCAGTAATGGGCTTACATAAAAAAGGTGCCGCGCAGTTATCTGGCTCTATTGTATTAAAAGATGGCGATCGCAACATAGATATTGTTACGGCAACTGATGAAGAAATTCGCCTGCTTCGTGGACGAGCTGTTGCGATGATTTTCCAAGATCCAATGTCCTCACTTCACCCTTATTATCGAGTTGGCAATCAGTTGGCCGAAGGGTATTTAGTTCATAACCCTGGCAAGAAAAAAGAGGCACGCCAGCGCGCCATTGAAATGCTGGATCTTGTAGGTATCTCAGAGCCTGCTCAACGCGCAGATGAGTACCCACACCAGTTTTCAGGGGGCATGCGTCAGCGCGTAATGATTGCGATGGCGCTTATGAACTCACCACGTATTTTAATCGCTGATGAGCCTACAACTGCCTTAGATGTGACGGTTCAAGCGCAGATTCTAATTTTGCTCGCATCTTTGCAAAAAGAGTTCAATATGGGAATTCTTCTTATCACTCACGATCTTGGAGTCGTTGCACAGGTCGCCGACAGAGTTTCAGTTATGTATGGCGGACGTATTGTGGAGCAAGGATCAGCAGATGATGTTTTCTATAAGCCTAAAGCCCCGTACACACTTGGACTTCTCAAGTCAGTACCGCGTATATCAACGCATGGCTCAGATCGCTTAAAAGCAATTCCTGGTCAACCTCCATCACTTATTAACTTGCCTACAGGCTGCGCATTTGCTCCACGATGTGAGTTCGCAAGCCATGCAGCAGGAGATATTTGTGCAACTAATCGACCAGAGCTGCTTGGAACAAATCCCAATCATCTTTCACGTTGTCACGTTGACGAGGCGGTCCGTGACAAGCTCTTTGTAAAAGAGCTAAAGGAGGTGCGCTCATGAGTAAAGATGTGATTCTTAGCGTACAAAATCTAACAAAGCATTTTCCGGTTGGTGGAAAACGTAAACATCAAGTAGTCAAAGCCGTTGACGGAATATCTTTTGACTTACTTGCCGGTGAAACTCTTGGTCTAGTTGGCGAATCTGGATGTGGTAAGACAACAGCTGGTCGAACTATTTTAAAGTTAAATGAGCCGACCTCTGGTAAATTATTTTTTGAGGGACAAGATATTACTGATTTTAAATCAGGTGCCATGCGTCCATTGCGCTCTCAGATGCAGATTATTTTTCAAGATCCGTACACTGCGTTAAATCCTCGCCAGACAATTGGAAAAATTATTGCCGCCCCATTTGAGATTCAAGGAATCGAACCACAAGAAGGTTTAAAAACTGCTGTGCAATCGTTAATGGAGCGCGTTGGACTCAATCCCGAGCACTACAACCGTTACCCACATGAGTTCTCAGGTGGACAGCGTCAGCGCATCGGAATCGCACGTGCAATCGCATTAAAGCCTCGATTTATCATCGCCGATGAGCCTGTGAGTGCCTTAGATGTCTCGATTCAAGCGCAAGTCATTAACTTACTCGAAGACCTGCAAGAGCAAGATGGAATCAGCATGGTCTTCATTGCCCACAACTTATCGGTTGTCCAACACATTTCAGATCGTGTAGCGGTGATGTATTTAGGCAAGATTATGGAGATTGGTGAGACCAATGCACTATATGCGGCACCGCATCACCCATATACCAAGGCCTTGTTATCGGCTGTTCCACAACCTGATCCACGAACCGAGAAGACCCGCGAAAGAATAATTTTATCTGGAGACTTACCTAGTCCGGTTAATCCACCATCGGGTTGTGTTTTTAACACTCGGTGCTGGAAAGCCACCGAGAAATGCCGCACTGATGTTCCTGAGTTATTACACATTGGTAACTCACAAGTTGCGTGCCACTTCCCAGAGTAAGTCATGAAAGTTATATCGCTTAACATCGCTACCAAGATTGTCGAAGGTGATTGGACTGGCGATGAAGCTAAGTCCGGAATTGATAAACGACCTGTGAGTGGCCCCATACAGCTAAAAGATCACCACGTTGGTAATGACATTATTGCTGATCGAAAACATCATGGCGGATATGACCAAGCTGTTTATGCTTATGCGCGCGAAGATGCTGACTGGTGGGAAAGTAATTTAGGGATGTCAATTAGCAATGGCCGTTTTGGCGAAAATCTAACCACCAGTGGAATTGATGTTAACCAAGCCGTTGTAGGTGAGCGCTGGAGCATCGGTTCTACAGTCTTGGAAGTTTCACAACCCCGAATACCATGTCGTGTATTTGCTGGCTTCTGGAACCGACCAACATTGATTAAAGAGTTTATGGAGGCCGGAAGGCCTGGAACGTATTTACGTATTATTGACGAGGGTGAAATTAGCGCTGGAGATTCAATCACAGTAATACACGTTCCAAACCATGCAATTACGATTGCAGATTTATATGCAGCCAAGAATGGTGACCGTACAAAGATTCACGAAATCGCTGCCGTAAAAGAGCTTTCTGTGGGATATCACGAATGGGCTCAAAACCTTTGCAAATAAGGCTTTTCAGGCCAATCCAGTGCCGATAGTCTTACCCGCATGACATCACGTGTACTGCACGCGGCAACAGGTGCAAATTTGACGGCGAAAGGCTGGGCTCAAGAGGCAGCGATTCGGATGCTGCACAACAATTTAGATCCAGCTGTAGCCGAACATCCAGAAAACCTGGTCGTCTATGGTGGCACTGGCAAAGCTGCTCGTAACTGGCCATCATTTGATGCAATTGTGAAGAGTCTGACAAATCTGAAAGATGACGAAACATTGCTCGTGCAATCAGGTAAACCTGTTGGAGTTTTTCAAACGCATGAATGGGCACCGCGTGTATTAATTGCAAACTCAAATCTAGTTGGAGACTGGGCAAACTGGCCAGAGTTTCGCCGCTTAGAGCATTTAGGTTTAACGATGTATGGCCAAATGACTGCCGGTTCATGGATCTATATCGGCACCCAAGGAATTTTGCAGGGCACATATGAAACTTTTGCGGCAGTTGCACAAAAACGATTTAAGGGCACTTTGCAAGGAACGCTGACTCTTACAGGTGGTTGTGGAGGCATGGGTGGTGCACAACCGTTAGCTGTAACCATGAACGGTGGCGTGTGTCTAATTATTGACATTGATAAATCACGTTTAGAAAAGCGAATTGAAACACGTTATCTAGATGAGATCGCCGATAGTGTTGACGATGCAGTTGAGCGCGTACTTAAAGCTAAGTCTTTAGGTATCCCACTTTCAGTTGGTTTAGTAGGCAACGCTGCCGAGCTTTTCCCGCTACTCCTATCGATGGATGTGCCAATAGACATTGTTACTGATCAGACTTCGGCTCATGATCCATTTTCATATGTGCCAGTTGGTGTTGATGTTCATACTGCGGCACAGATGGCTAAAGATAATCCGGAAGATTTCACTAAACGTTCCCAAGCATCAATGGCTAAGCATGTTGAAGCCATGGTCGGCTTTATGGATAAAGGCGCTGAGGTATTTGATTATGGAAATTCGATTCGCGATGAAGCCCGCCAAGGTGGATATTCACGTGCTTTCGCCTTCCCAGGCTTCGTTCCAGCCTATATTCGCCCGCTTTTCTGCGAAGGAAAAGGTCCATTTCGCTGGGTGGCACTCTCTGGTGATCCAAAAGATATTTACCGCACGGATAAGGCCGTACTTGATTTGTTCCCAGAGAATGAAGGTCTGCATCGTTGGATAACGATGGCGCAAGAAAAAGTTGCTTTTCAAGGTCTGCCTGCTCGTATCTGTTGGTTGGGGTATGGCGAACGCGATAAAGCAGGGTTAGCGTTCAATGATTTAGTTGCTCGCGGTGAAGTATCGGCACCGATTGTTATTGGCCGTGATCATTTAGATTGCGGATCCGTTGCATCACCGTATCGCGAAACCGAAGCGATGATCGATGGATCAGATGCAATTGCCGATTGGCCGTTATTAAATGCAATGGTCAATATTTCATCGGGTGCATCATGGGTGTCGATTCATCATGGTGGTGGTGTTGGTATGGGTCGCTCAATTCACGCTGGGCAAGTCTCAGTTGCCGATGGTACAAAATTAGCTGCTCAGAAGTTAGCGCGCGTATTAACCAATGATCCGGGTATGGGAGTCATTCGCCATGCCGATGCTGGTTATGACGTAGCTGTCGACACTGCACGAGAGCGCCATGTGCATGTTCCAATGTTAGACATTGAATAGATCATGACAAGTACCTTAATTACCAACATTGGTCAGTTAGTTACAAATGACCCAAGCCATGATGGAACAAAGTTGGGTTTAATCAAAGAGGCAGCTCTACTGATTGAAGATGGAGTCATTGCTTGGGCAGGGCCGAATTCGC
>CAEZXG010000043.1_pt1 | contig 10664 bp, 11 predicted proteins | sample 7265191 | NCBI WGS metagenome assembly CAEZXG01 (sample SAMEA6813902, study PRJEB35770) | uncultured Actinomycetes bacterium | biome: Freshwater; feature: Freshwater reservoir; material: water | place: Czech Republic | collected 2015-11-04 | depth 0.5m m | reverse complement strand
AGTGGAATCGTTTTTGCCACCTTGCGAGGTGATGTGGCGTTATCGGCGTCTGCGATGTCAAACCATTCAGGCTTTTGATCTGGGGACATGAGGAGATCCTTTCGTTAGACGCAAAGTAGCGCCTTTGGCTGAGAAGGAACTGTGAACACGACAGGCAGTTGCTGAGTAATCTTGTCTAGTGAACATGGCTGCGCGTGGATATATAGACCTTATGAAGCTACGAGTTGTAGAACTGCTTCTAGTAACCACTGTCCCGGCCATGGTTTTAGCGGCTAAAGGCCTACCCTCCTTCTCTTTAGTTGCCATGACAATTCTTGCGGGAACATTATCGGCAGGTAGTGCTAATGCATTCAATATGGTGATTGAAAGTGACATTGATAAATTAATGGCGCGCACATCTAAGCGACCAATTGTGACTGGAGTATTGAGTAAGCAACAGGCGACTATTTTTGCAACTGTAATTGGTGTGCTTTCACTAATTTTGTTTTGGATTTTTACCACACCACTTGCAACATTACTTTCTTTGATTGCGATTGCTTTTTATGTTCTCGTGTACACAGTTGGATTAAAGCGTCGGACTTCCCAGAATATTGTGTGGGGAGGCGCAGCAGGATGCATGCCAGTATTTATCGGTTGGGCTGCAGTTACTAACTCACTTTCATTACCAGCCCTTGCATTCTTTATGTTGATTTTCTTTTGGACTCCACCACATTTTTGGGCACTTGCAATTAAATATAAAGATGATTATTCCGCCGCAGGAATTCCAATGCTGCCAGTCGTTGCAACTAAAACTCGCGTTTATCGTGAAATGTGGTTTCACACAATAATGATGATCGCTTCATCAATTTGGTTGATACTTTCGGCATCATTGCCGATGTGGTCATTAGTAGTTACAGTGTTATTGGGTCTGGTATTTGCGCGCGAACTTATCGCGCTTAAAGAAAGTTCACCTGATTATGCCAAGACCGCAGGAAAGATTTTTCAATGGTCGATAACTTATTTAAGCCTAATCTCGGTAGTACTTGTAGCCGCTCAGCTCAGTGCTTGAGTTAAGTCTTTAATCAAATCACTCGAATGTTCTAAGCCAACTGATAATCGAAGCACTGAAGGGGTAATACCCATTTCAGCCTGGACTTCAGGGGTTAAGCGACGATGAGTAGATGAAGCTGGATGAGTAATAAGTGACTTGCTGTCACCCAAGTTATTGGAGATATCAATGACTTTTAGCTTGTTCATAAAGGCAAAAACTTGACTTTGATCCCCTACAAATTCAATGCCTACAGTGGTTCCACCGCCGCTCATCTGTTTCATTGCAAGGGCATGATCGGGGTGAGATTTAAGTCCAGGGAAGCGCACAGATTTAATCTCAACTTGTGATTCTAAGAATTCAGCAACAGCTTGAGCGTTTGCCGCCATGCGCTCAACGCGCATCTCCATAGTTTCTAATGACTTAACAAGCACCCATGCATTAAATGGACTTAGTGATGGTCCAGTATGGCGAGTGAAAGGCATAAGTTTTTCATGAATGTATGAAGATGACCCAAGAATTGCTCCAGCAAGAACACGTCCCTGACCATCTATATGTTTTGTAGCTGAATACATAACTACGTCAGCACCTAATTGAAGTGGCTTTTGCAAAACAGGAGATGCCATGACGTTATCAACAATGACTGTTGCACCAACTTTATGGGCTAAATCGCTGACCATGCGAATATCTACAATTTCCATTAAAGGATTACTTGGGGTTTCAATAAATACCGCTTTAGTTGGCTTACTTAATGCTTTCTCCCACGCAGCAGGATCATTTCCCTTTACTAATTCAAACGTTACGCCCCATTTTGGTAAAAACTCCGTAATAACAACGTGGCAGGATGAAAACATTGCTGCAGATGCAACAACGTGATCACCTTGTTCGACTAAACATGCAAGAGAGGCAAACATAGCCGACATACCTGAGCCGGTTGCAACGCAGAAATCTGCACCTTCAATCGCAGCTAAGCGTTGTTCAAACATAACGATAGTTGGGTTATGGAATCGACTGTATAAAAAGTGGTCGGTTTCATCGGCAAAGGAGTCATTTGCCTCTTCAGCGCTTGAATACGTGAAGCCACTATTTAAATAAAGTGCTTCCGATGTCTCACCAAAACCCGATCGAGCAAGTCCAGCGCGTACTGCATGAGTTTGCGGATGCAGATCCCACTGCGGCTCATCGCGTTCATGGCGTGGGCGGTATCCCCATGGTGTACTCATTGGATAATTGTGGCAGAGTAATACCTATGTCCAACACTGCAATCTCGGTCACCGATTTAAGTAAGAAATACGGCGACCGCATGGCCGTTTCGCATGCAACTTTTGAAGTTCCGCTTGGCACCATCTGCGGTTTTGTGGGCCCAAATGGCTCAGGCAAGACCACCACTATGCGTATGTTGTTGGGGTTAATTACACCAACCGGCGGAACAGGTGAGATTTTAGGTGAATCAATTAAACATCCCGAAAAGTATTTGCCTCGGGTTGGCGCGATGATTGAAGGGCCAGCGTTTTATCCGGCCTTGAGCGGCAAAGAGAATTTGAATTACCTAGCCACCCTCGGTGGCTTTTCAACTAATCGCGTACAGGGATTACTAGAGCAAGTTGGACTTGGTGATCGCGGGAAATCAAAGTACAAGACGTATTCATTAGGAATGAAACAACGCTTGGGAATTGCAGCGGCCTTACTTCCGAACCCACAGTTGTTAATGCTGGATGAGCCAACCAATGGTTTAGATCCCGAAGGTATTCAAGAAGTCCGTGCATTGTTGCGCTCGCTCGCAAATGATGGGACCTCTGTATTTGTCTCATCTCACTTGCTATCAGAGCTTGAGTTAATTAGTGATTACTTAGTTATGTTGCGAAAAGGCGAAGTTGTATTTACCGGCAAGATGACGGATTTAATGTTCAGCCAACAGCCAGTAATTATCGCTAAAGGTGTGAATGAACACGATCTTGTGAGGCTACTTTCAATCGCAGAGGCTGCAGGCCACCACGCTGTCATTCGTGATGGTGCAGTTCATGTTGAAGGTCCAGCTGATTGGGCAATTGATTTCAATCGTGCGGCATTTGATGCAGGTATTACTTTGTCGCAACTAACTCCACAACTTCCTAACCTTGAAGAAACTTTCTTTGAAATGACAGGTGAAAAATAATGTGGAATGTAGCTTTTGCTGAGCTTCGTAAATTGCGCCGTCCAACGCTCTTCCTGGGCACTATGGGGGCAGTAGTTTTCTTTAGTGCTCTATTTTCTTCCCTGTTGTTTCTTCTGATTGATTCCCCCGATGGAAACTCAGACCGTGGGCGAACCGTAAGCCGAGAAGTATTAGGGCTTGCAACAGGTGGAGTGCAGGGTTTTAGTAGCGTTGGCGGCTTTTTGGGAATAATCGCACTCTGTGTTTTTGCTGCCCAAACTGCTCAAGAATATACATACGGCACTTTGCGTAATTTATTAGTACGACAACCTGGGCGTTTGCGTATTCTGGCCGGCAAGTTCATCGCGATGAAACTATTTGCTCTCGTAATGATTATTTTTTCTGCCATTATCAGTATTAGTGCCTCAGTAATTTTGGCACCACGTGCCAAAGTTTCAACAGATTTGTGGTTTGGCGCCGATGGACGGCATGCCCTATTTACAAGCTTTATTAATATAGTTATTTCAGTCATTGGCTTCGGAACTATAGGTATGGTTTTAGGGTTACTCCTTCGCTCTCCTATAAGTGCGATTTCTGTCGGAGTTCTCTGGTTGCTGATCGTTGAACTTCTGCTGATTACAGTGAAAAACTCACTGCAAAATTGGATGCCCGGTGCTCAACTTTCTGCGATTGCATCCGGGGGCGTACCTCGGGGAATGTCCACTGGAATTGAATATTCACACGCACTATTAGTTGGTGGCATATATGTGGCTATTGGCGCAGTAGTTGCATCCTTCCTCTTTGTACGCCGTGACGTATCTAATTAGGGACACCAGCAGGTATAACCAAGGTTTTCTAACGTTACTCAATTATTCTTAAGCCCTTCCCCCGGAGGTCTTGAATTGAAAAACTATCGAGCGATTTCACTTGCTCTGATTGCCATTCTGACGCTTTCAACTGCGCCAGCTCTGGCTAAGACCCCAAAACCAACACTGGCTCAAATTGAAGCGGCTAAGAAAGCTGAAGCGGCAAAAAAGAAAGCCGCAGATGCGCAGGCTGCAAAATTAGCACAAGCTAATCAAAGTTTGCGTACGCTCACTGCAAAAGCAAATGCTGCAACTGCCCTTTATGTAAAAGCACAAAGGGAGTTAGCTATCGCTGAAGCGGCGGCGAGGGCTGCAGCACAGTATGCGGCTGAAACTGCAGCGGCAGTGCAAGAGGCACATAGAGTTATTGGAAAGTTAGCGGCTAACGCTTACATTCTTGGCGGAAATATGAGCGACATCGAACCGTTGCTCAGCTCAAATGGTCCACAAGATTTAGTGGATCAGCTCACCACCTTAAGTACGTTAGGCACAAAGAACACAATTGCATTAGAACGTTTTAAAGCTGCAGAAGTTATTGCGCGTGCAGCCAAAAAAGCCGCTGATGAAGCAAAAATTGCTCAACAGAAAGCGACAGAAAAAGTCGCAGCAGCTAAGAAAGTTGCAGATGACGCTAAGGCTGCACAAGCCAAGGAAGTTGCTAAGTTACAAAAGATTCAAGATCAGTTAATGAAAGAGTTGATGAGTGCGCGTAAAATTAGAACAACGTTAGAACAGCAACGACAGTTAGCACTCCTTGAAGAGGCTCAAGCAAATCAAGCTGAACAAACAGCTGGGCAGTCAAAAATCTGGCCTGACATTGGTTTCAAGGGTCGCTCAACGATTCGTACTTCTGAAGCACAGCGACTCAAGGCTGTTGAGTTTGCAAAGAAGCAAGTATTAGCGCGGAAGCCTTATGTTTGGGGAACACAGGGACCAAATACTTTCGACTGTTCTGGTCTTGTTTATGCAGCCTATAAATATGCTGGATTAGATTGGCCAAATTGGGATCGTCTCAACTCAGCGCTGTATTCGGGCTATACCAAGCATGTTTCACTCAACGCCCTTGAACCAGGGGATCTTTTGTTCTATTCATATAAGGGAACAATTTCGACGATTCACCACATCACTATTTATGCAGGTAACGGCATGATGTGGGAAGCTAATTCAAAGAATGCCGGCTTGTTGTATTCAAGTATTTATAGCGTTAAAGGACTTATGCCATTTGGTGGTCGGGTCTAGTCTTAGCGCATGACATCGAGCCTGCCAGCGATTAGAAGTGCGGTTCGCCCTTGGCTGGAAAAATTTGAAGCTGGAGATTGTGCAGTTGTTGCCGTATCTGGTGGCGCTGATTCACTCGCACTCGCATATGCATTAGTGGTTGAGGCAAAAAAATTGGCAGTAAGTGTTCATGCGGTGACAGTTGATCATCAACTGCAAAATAATTCCGCTATTCAAGCAAATCGTGTTGTAGAACAGATGCTTACATTAGGAATTACAACCACCGTTGAGAAAGTCGTAGTAAATATTATTGATGGCTTAGAGGCATCTGCACGTAGTGCACGTTATACGGCATTAAATGAGGTAAGCAAAAAACTTGGAGCAGTTGCAGTCTTCTTGGGCCACACACAAGATGATCAAGCTGAAGGAGTTCTACTTGGTTTAGCCAGAGGATCAGGAACGCGTTCACTTTCTGCGATGGCTCCTCATCGAGGGATTTATATTCGGCCACTTTTAAGTCTTACACGAAGTGACACTGAAAATGTGTGTGCTGAAGTTGGACTAACACCGTGGAATGATCCGCACAATAAAGACAATACTTTTGCTCGAGTCCGAGTTCGTACGCAAGCGTTACCAGTTTTAGAAGATGCTATTGGGCCTGGAATTTCACAGGCGTTAGCTCGCAGCGCCGAGCTCTTGCGTCACGATGCAGATGCGCTCGATCTATGGGCAGAACGTGAAGCCAACTCCTTAAATCTTGCCGACCTTGATTGTGAGTACCTTCAAAAACTGCCCATCGCGATTCGAAGCCGAATTATCAGAATGGCTATCTATGCGGCTGGCGCCCCTGGCGGATCCGTTACGGCCGAGCACGTAGGGGCAGTTGAGGCCCTAATTACCGCGTGGAACGGGCAGGGAGAGGCCCATTTACCGGGTGGTGTGAAGGTTGGACGTTTTTCGGGCAGACTTTCGCTCTTACATCACTAGCAGGGGAGCCGGCGTGGATTTAGCAGGAGTAGAGAAGGACATCGAACGTGTCATTGTCACCGAGGATCAGTTGCAAGCCAAAATTATTGAGCTCGCAGCGCGCGTTGATAAAGATTACGAAGGTAAAGATCTTCTTTTAATCGGCGTGCTTAAAGGCGCAGTCATGGCTATGGCAGATATTTCGCGCGCATTGCAGCGTCACGTTGAGATGGATTGGATGGCGGTTTCTTCATACGGCTCAGGAACAAAGTCAAGCGGTGTTGTTCGAATTTTGAAAGATTTAGATAGAGATATCACAGGACGAAATGTTTTAATCGTTGAAGACATTGTTGATTCTGGATTAACGCTTTCTTGGCTCAAAGCAAACTTAGAGTCACGTGGAGTTGGAAGCGTTGAAATTCTCTCGATATTGCGCAAGCCTGATGCTGCCAAAGTTAAAGTCGATGTTAAATACGTGGGCTTTGAGATTCCACCAGATTTCGTCGTTGGTTACGGCTTGGACTTTGATGAAAAATATCGCAACCTTCCATTTATTGCAGTGCTTGCCAAGCACATGTATTCATAAGAGCTGATGAAACGAGAAATCTAGAATATGTCTGAAGCAAAAAAGCCACGAAAGAATTCAGCGAAGAAGACACCTCTTAAGAAGAGCTTTGCCGGAAATACTGCACCTAAAAAACCAACCACCCGTGCGGGTAAGATTTTTAAGGGACCACTTTTTTGGATTCTTGTTGCCATATTTTCTGTTTCAATTTTTGGACAAATAACCTCTGCTGGAAATCGATATACGCAGATTGAAACGTCACAAGCACTCGATGCTATTTCCCAGTCACAAGTTGAATCTGCTGAGATTGTTGATAAAGACCAGAAGATCCGATTGATTTTGCGTACCGGAACCACGATAAATGGGGCGACTAAAGTTGAGGCCTCTTATGTTGCCCGCCAAGAGCCGACTTTGGTTGATGCCCTCACCTCAAATCCACCCTCAAAAGGCTGGAATGTAAGGGTTCCATCGCAGTCACTCTTGGTTTCATTTCTCTTTTCAATAATTCCATTCCTGCTGATTGGCTTCCTCTTTTTCTGGATGATGAGCCAAGCACAAGGTGGAAATAAAGTATTTCAATTTGGGCGTTCGCGAGCCAAACTGCAGAGCAACGACGTTCCTAAGACAACTTTTAAAGATGTTGCTGGTGCCGATGAAGCTATCGCCGAATTAGAAGAGATTAAGGATTTCTTAGCTAACCCTGACAAGTACGGCGTGCTTGGCGCGAAGATTCCAAAGGGAGTATTGCTATTTGGCCCTCCAGGAACCGGTAAAACACTTTTAGCTCGTGCAGTTGCCGGTGAAGCCGGAGTTCCTTTCTATTCTATTTCCGGCTCTGATTTCGTTGAGATGTTTGTTGGTGTAGGTGCTGCACGTGTGCGCGATCTCTTTAATCAAGCTAAAGAAAACTCACCATCAATTGTCTTTGTCGATGAGATAGATGCAGTCGGTCGCCAGCGTGGTGCTGGTATGGGTGGCGGACATGATGAGCGCGAACAAACACTCAATCAATTATTAGTTGAGATGGATGGCTTTGAAGAAAATACAAAGGTAATTCTGATAGCCGCAACAAACCGCCCAGATGTTCTAGATCCTGCACTTTTGCGTCCAGGTCGTTTTGACCGACAGATTGCGGTTGATCGACCAGATCTAAAGGGACGTGAAGCAATTTTGGCTGTACATGCAAAGAACAAGCCTCTCAGTGAAGATGTCAAACTAATTGACTACGCTCGCCGTACTCCAGGATTTACTGGAGCTGACTTAGCGAATGTTCTCAATGAAGCAGCGCTATTAACTGCACGCGAAGAAAAGAAAGTCATTACAAACTTAGAGTTAGATGAAGCCATCGATCGCGTAATGGCTGGGCCTCAACGTAAATCACGGATTATGAGCGACGACGAACGGCGCGTAACGGCCTATCACGAAGGCGGGCATGCACTTGTGGCCCATGCACTGCCACATACTGACCCAGTTCATAAGATTACGATCATGCCGCGAGGACGCGCGCTTGGTTACACAATGATTCTTCCTGACGAAGATCGTTATTCCACAACTCGTAATCAACTCTTAGATCAGTTGGCTTATTCTCTAGGTGGACGTGCTGCCGAGGAACTTATCTTCCATGATCCATCAACGGGTGCTTCAAACGATATTGAAAAGGCTACTGCTTTGGCTCGTGCGATGGTTACCCAATATGGAATGACCGAAGCGATAGGTGCAATTAAATTGGGAGCTGACAGCGATGCTCCATTTATGGGTCGCGACTATGGTCATCAACGGGATTACTCTGAGCACGTTGCTGGAATTGTTGACCGTGAAATACGTAGCCTTATCGAGAACGCTCATCAAGAAGCTTTTGATATTTTGGTTGCAAATCGTAAAGTTTTAGATGAGATGGTTCTAGAGCTTTTAGATAAAGAGACATTAAATAAGGAAGAGATTGCGCGCATATTTAAGAAAGTAAAGTCGGTTACTCCACGTCCTGCATGGACTGGTTCTGTGACAAGAATTCCTTCGGAGCAGCCACCGGTAGAAGTTCCAGAACGAGTTGTAGTTGAAGAAGTTAAGAAGCCATCACGACGCAAGAAGGCTCCGAGTGACGATAAATAAAGTATCTGTGACCGATGGGCGTGCATCTGGCCCATATGATCAGGAGCGCGCCGAAAAAGCAGTCCGCGAACTTTTACTGGCATTGGGTGAAGATCCAGATCGCGACGGTCTAAAAGAAACACCGGCTCGCGTAGCGCGTGCGATGAAAGAAAATTTTGGGGGCTTATGGCAGTCTCCTGAAGAAGTATTAACGACAACTTTTGACATCGGGCATGAAGAGCTCGTAATTGTGCGTGATATCGAGGTTTTTTCGCACTGCGAGCATCACTTAACACCATTCCACGGCGTGGCTCATATTGGTTATATTCCGCGGGGCAAAATCACTGGTCTCTCTAAGTTAGCCCGCTTAGTAGATGTTTATGCCAAGCGACCACAGGTTCAGGAACGTTTAACGACTCAAATTGCTGATGCACTAGTTAATATCCTTGATCCACTAGGGGTGATCGTAATAATTGATTGCGAACATCTGTGTATGTCCATGCGAGGTGTCAAGAAATCACAAGCACGCACAACTACTAGCGCCGTTCGAGGTGCATTGCAGAATGCAGCGACTCGTGCCGAAGCTATAAGTCTTATTACGCATAGGTAAGCACCATGATCATCATGGGAATTCTAAATGTCACCCCAGATTCATTTGCAGATGGCGGAAGACACTATTCTTTAGAAGCCGCAGTCAAGCGGGGAACTGAAATGATTTCAGAAGGCGTTGACATTATTGATGTTGGTGGTGAATCAACTAGACCAGGTGCAGACAGGGTTAGCGAGAGCGAAGAACTATCCCGAGTAATTCCAGTGATACGTGAGTTATCAAAACTTGGCGTGACAATAAGTATTGACACTATGCGCGCAAGTACAGCACGTGCAGCGGTCACTGTTGGGGCCACAATAATCAATGATGTTAGCGGAGGTTTAGCTGATCCAGAGATGCTGCTCACTGCAGCAGAGTTAAAAACTCCATACATCGCGATGCATTGGCGGGGACAGTCAAAGGAGATGAATTCAATGGCGCATTATGGCGATGTCGTTGCTGATGTTATTAGTGAATTGAATGTGCGAGTTAATGCCGCTTTGGCTGCGGGAATTAATCGCGAAAATTTGATTATTGATCCAGGCATAGGTTTTGCTAAGGATGCAGCGCATAATTGGGCGATTATTAATAACATAGAGCAGTTCGTAGACCTTGGCTATCCGGTATTAGTTGGCGGTTCGCGTAAGCGTTTCTTAGGTGGCGATACCCCTGATGAGCGCGAAACCGCTTCAATTGCACTCACTAAGACTCTAGCCACGAGTCGAATATGGGGAGTTAGAGTTCACTCTGTGAAACCCCATAAGGATGTGCTTTCAGCATGAACGACTCAATACTTATTACGGGGATCCATGGCTTTGGATATCACGGAGTCTTTGACCATGAACGCAGAGACGGACAAGATTTTTATGTAGATATTGAAATGAAACTAAATCTACTTACGGCATCTCTTAGTGATGACATTGCCGATACGGTGAATTATGGATTAATCACTGATTTAGTTTTCAGCGAGATAACTGGAGATCCAGTTTCATTAATTGAGAAACTTGCGGGACGTATTGCAGAAAAAATCCTTGATTCAGAATTGAAGGTCTTGGAAGTCTCGGTAACAGTTCATAAACCGCAAGCGCCAGTTAGTGCAAAAGTTAGTGACATAGCAGTGACGATTTTACGAAAGCGATGAAAGCCGTAATCGCACTTGGTGCAAATTTGAACAACCCTAAAGAAAATTTAGATATTGCAATTGCTCTATT
>CAEZXG010000037.1_pt1 | contig 12037 bp, 9 predicted proteins | sample 7265191 | NCBI WGS metagenome assembly CAEZXG01 (sample SAMEA6813902, study PRJEB35770) | uncultured Actinomycetes bacterium | biome: Freshwater; feature: Freshwater reservoir; material: water | place: Czech Republic | collected 2015-11-04 | depth 0.5m m | reverse complement strand
TGAATCCTTAATTACTCAAGGGTTAGAGCGAACACAAACTGCATTTAACAGTTAAATCTCAACCAGTATTTCGCAGGCCTGCGGCAACGCCATTGATTGTCAAAAGCAGAGCTCTACGCAAAATAGGATCAGCTGAATCTCCAGCCTCTCGTACTCGCTTAAGTAAGTTAATTTGTAGCAAATGGATTGGAGATAAGTAGCCATCACGCACGTGAAGTGTGCGCGCAAGGATGGCTTGATCACCTAGCAATACACTTTTCTTGGTGAGTAGAAGAATCTCAGCAACAGTTAAATCAAATTCAGCTTGAATATCATCCAAGAAGTGATGAAGCTCTTGAGGAACTAGGGCGTTTACATATCTGCGCGCTAGAACTAAATCAGTCTTAGCCAACGTCATTTCTACATTGCTAATAAAGGTATGAAAGAAGTGCCATTCTTTAAGCATCGTTGCCAACACATCGGATTTTCCAGCTTCGCGTGCAGCCTTTAACCCAGTACCAACTCCATACCAACCAGGCACAATCTGACGAGATTGCGTCCAGCCAAATACCCATGGAATCGCGCGCAGTGAATCTAAGCCCGCTTTCGCATCAGGGCGACGTGATGGACGTGAACCTAAAAATAGATTTCCAAGTTGTTCAACAGGAGTCGAGGCATAGAAATATGCTGGTAGATCTTCATGATCAATTAAGTTGCGGTACCGCGCAAATGAACTATCGCTTACTAACTGCATGCACTCGCCCCACATCGCCAAAGCTTCTGGGCTTTGTCGCGGACCACGATTTAAAACTGTCGCTTCTAAACTTGCAGCAAGAGTCAGCTCAACATTTTCTCGCGCAAGAGATGCAAGGGCGTATTTGTCGCTGATGACTTCACCCTGCTCAGTCATTTTAATTTGGCCATCTACACTGCCCCACGGCAAAGCGATCAGTGCTTCATATGTTGGTCCGCCGCCTCGACCTACCGAACCACCACGACCATGAAATAAACGCAGCTTAACGCCGTACTTCATTGCAACATCGCGCAGCGAACGTTGCGCGCGGTGAATCTCCCACTGGCTAGTTGCGATTCCAGCATCTTTATTAGAATCCGAATAACCCAACATAACTTCCTGCACATTTCCCCGCAGAGAAACAACAGTGCGATATGTGGGATTACTTAAGAGTTTTTCCAGAATTTCACCTGCCGAGCGAAGCTCAGCAACCGTCTCAAGCAGCGGCGCAAAGCTCACACTCACTGATTTATTAGCCAGATCTACAAGTCCGACGTGAGCACCAAGTACGACGGCAGCAATTAAATCATCGGCACCTTTTGTCATTGAAACTATATACGTCTCAATCGCCTCAGATCCAAAGCGTTCAATTGAATCTGCTATTGCAGCGAAGGTATCAACAGTATTCTTACCGGCCGCATCTAAAGCGCTGATCTCAAACTTGCTTCCACTGTGTAGAAGCGCCGCAAGGATTTCGAACTTTTCATCATGGCTTTTCTCTATGTAGCCGGGTATATCTAATAGTTGATTCAAAACGTGATGGTGAGCATCAGAGTGCTCCCGTATATCCATCGTGGCATGCGTAATTCCAAAGGCTGCCACCGTACGTATTGTGCGCTCTAACAAGCCAGTAGCAATCAATTCGCCTTTGTGTTCAAAGAGAGAGTCCCGCATCAACGTGAGGTCAGCTAATAGCTCAGCCGTATCCTTGTAATCGCGATGCTCCACATGCGGACCGCTAACGGAGTGACGGTTACGTGTCAACGCTAATCGATGCACGATGGCCGTGGCTTTAAGTCGGTAAGGTTCTTCGGCATTTAAACGCAAGAAGCGCGCTTCAAACTCAGGGATGTTGGCAAGATCTTTCTCAACTGATGCAGTGAGCTCGGGAGTTGCACCGACGATGCGAGTAGAAACTGAGAGCAGTTGGCGAAGTGCATCCATGGCAGCAATAGTCACTCTAATTGCGTGAGCAACCTGTAGCACAATCGCATCGGTTGTTACTTCGGCTGTGACATTTGGATTTCCATCGCGATCTCCACCGATCCAACTGCCAAATGACAGTGGACGAGCAGTAACGGGAACATCGATTCCGATACGCTTTAATTCGCGAGCAAAATCATTAAGCACTTCGGGAACCGTTTGACGAAATAAATCATCTAAGTAATACAGGGCGTTCATCGCTTCATCAAGAGGTTCAGGTCTATCCAAGCGAAGCTCATCGGTCTGCCACAATAAATCTATAGTCTCGGCTAAACGATCGCCTTGCGATGGATCGCGTGGATTATCTAGTAAATCGGCAACACGTCCCATTTTGTTGAGCACAGATCTACGAGCAGCTTCGGTTGGGTGCGCAGTAAAAACAGGTCGTACCGACATCTCATTAATCCATACAGAAATCTCATCACGTGTTAATTCATGGCCAGGCGTTTGTGCAGTAAGTGCCGCTTCAATTTTATTCACGGCACGTGTAAGCCACGATCCACCTTCTGCGCGTGAATCTGCAAGCACTCGCGCACGGTGAACTTGTTCGGCCACGTTGGCTAAATGAAAGTACGTACTGAATGCACGAACAAGTTGAACCGAGTCTTCAATTGATAATGATTCTAGAAGTTCAACGCCATCGCCTTCGCGCACAGCTTTACGAACATCTTCAACAAGGGCCAGAAGTTCTGGGCCTTCCTGCCGTACCAAGGTTTGACCCAGCAAATCACCTAAACGGCGAACATCGCTGCGTAGGCCGGCATCATCTGCAGCTACTGCGCCTGGCTGGGTTGTCATTGGCCAATCCTCTCAGTTAGCGGGTACATGACAAAATAAATTAGAGTGAGACCTTGTAAGCCCCCTCCCATTGGGAGTTGGGGCCAATAGACGTTTGGGGGCAGTGCATGCGCGGTTTACTTAATGCATCCAGGCCTTCGGCATCTCACATCGTAGCGCCATCACCGTTATATCCATTTTTGATCGCTGCACGCGCCGACAGTGCACCGATTTTAGTTATTACAAGCTCAAGTAGAAGTGCTGAAGATTTAGTCAACGAGCTCAGTGAGCTACATGGCAATGTTATGGAGTTTCCAGCCTGGGAAACGCTACCTCACGAGCGATTGAGCCCCCGCAGCGATACCGTAGCTAAGCGAATTCAAACCTTGTACACATTACATTCAGCTCACTCGACGCACCCAATTGTGGTGACTCCAGTACGAGGAGCAATTCATCGAATCATTGGTGACTTAGCTAAATCTCCGTTAGTGAAGTTAGAGATCGGGCAAGAGCAATCCCTCGATGAATTAGTAAGACATCTAGGAGCGCTGGCTTATTCTCGAACCGATTTAGTAGAACGTCGTGGAGAGTTTGCAGTGCGCGGAGGAATTGTAGATCTCTTCTTACCACTGAGTGCGCATCCGATTCGGATTGACTTCTTTGGCGATGAGATTGAAGATTTGAGTTATTTCGAAGTTGCTGATCAACGAACTTTTGAACCCGTCATCGGAAGTATTGAAATTTATCCCTGCCGTGAACTTTTATTGACCGATGATATAAAAAAGCGTGCGTTGACATTAAAGGTAGAACTTCCTGCTGCTGCCGAGTTACTAGAAAAAATTAGTGAAGGAATAGTCTTTGAAGGCATGGAGTCACTTATTCCATTATTAATCGATGAAACCGAATCACTTTTATCGCGCATGCCTGCAAACACACAAGTTATTTTCATTGACCAGACACGTATTTCATCACGCGCCGCCGATTTACTGGCTACTAATGAAGAGTTTCTCAACGCATCATGGTCGAACGCAGCCCATGGCGCAGTTGCACCTATTCACGATGGTTCTGGGACTTATATGTCGTGGGTGGAGCTCGAAGGCGAGCTAACGCGTTGCGGATTAGCGAGTAGTTCCCTAAGTCCATTCGGCAGTGACTTAGCAGCCGATACTGAATTTTTAGATTACAGCGCAATTGATCCGATGCGCGGTGATATTGATCGAACAATAGATGCCTTACGTTCCGCTATTGATGCCCACTTTACGGTTGTTTTTGCGACTCACGGCCACGGAATGTTAGAGCGCTATGCCGGCATATTTCGAAATGCAGATTTGCCAGTGCATGTAGTTGAAAAACTTATTGCTAAGCCGACTAAAGGCAGCGTCCATCTGACAACGTCAGTAATCGCGCATGGTTTTGAGAGTACGAGTGATCAAATCTTTTTCATGACTGAACGAGATTTAACTGGCAGTAAGGGAAGCGTTAAAGACGGAGATCGACTACCTTCTAAACGTAAGCAGGCAATTGATCCGTTAGAGCTACGAGCAGGTGACTTTGTAGTTCACGAACAACATGGAATTGGTCGTTATGTAGAGTTGCTGCAACGTACGGTTGCCGATGTCACCCGTGAGTATTTAGTCATTGAGTACGCATCAGCTAAACGAGGACAACCAGGTGATCGAGTCTTTGTACCAACCGATGCGCTAGAACAAGTGAGCAAATACGTTGGAGGTGAGGCCCCAACTGTTCACCGCATAGGTAGTGGTGAGTGGCAAAAAGCCAAGAGCCGTGCACGTAAAGCAGTGCGCCAAATTGCCGGTGAGTTAATCCGTCTCTACGCAGCACGCACAAGTTCACCGGGCTTTGCTTTTTCTCCTGATACTCCGTGGCAACGTGAACTCGAAGACTCATTTTCATACATAGAGACACCGGATCAGTTATCAACGATTGATGATGTGAAGCGAGACATGGAGCGTCCATATCCGATGGATCGAATTATTTGCGGCGATGTTGGCTACGGTAAAACTGAGATAGCGATTCGTGCCGCTTTTAAAGCGGTACAAGATGGCAAGCAAGTTGCGGTCTTGGTTCCGACAACATTGCTAGTTCAGCAACACACTAAAACTTTTGCCGAACGCTATGCGGGCTTTCCGCTAAAAGTAGCTGGACTTTCGCGCTTTAACTCCGCCAAAGAGAGTAAAGAAGCCTTGGATGGTTTGCTCAAAGGCACCGTCGATGTGGTGATTGGTACTCACCGGATTCTCTCTAGCGATGTGGTTTTTAAGGATCTAGGGCTGGTAATTGTCGATGAGGAGCAGCGTTTTGGCGTAGAACAAAAAGAGGCGTTGAAGAAAATGCGCACGACGGTGGATGTTTTAGCCATGTCGGCAACACCGATTCCCCGCACGTTAGAGATGGCCGTTACAGGTATCCGTGAGATGTCCACGATTACAACACCACCTGAAGAGCGACATCCGATCTTGACCTACGTAGGCCCGGCTGAAGAAGGACAGATAACTGCGGCAATTCACCGTGAACTTTTGCGCGATGGTCAGATTTTCTACTTACATAATCGGGTTGAAACTATCGATCAAGCGGCATCACGGATTCAAGAGTTAGTACCTGAGGCAAGAATTCGAGTTGCACACGGACAGATGAGTGAAGGCGCACTCGAGGATGTAATTTTGGGTTTTTGGAATCGTGACTTTGATGTCTTAGTGAGTACAACGATTGTTGAAAGTGGTTTAGATATTCAAAATGCAAATACACTCATCGTTGAACGTGCAGATCGTTTTGGTTTATCTCAACTACATCAACTTCGCGGTCGAGTCGGACGCGGCCGTGAACGCGCGTATGCATATTTTCTCTATCCATCAGATCAACCACTATCTGAAATTGCACATGAGCGCTTAACCACAATTGCAGCTAATACTGATTTAGGTTCGGGTATGCGAGTTGCACTAAAGGATTTAGAGATTCGTGGAGCGGGGAATTTATTGGGTGGCGAACAATCTGGCCACATCGCCGATGTCGGCTTTGATTTATATATGCGCATGGTTGGTGAGGCTGTTAACGATTACAAAGCAGGCATTATCGAAACTCAAGAAAAAATTAGTGATTGCAAAGTTGAGTTACCAATTAATGCTCATTTATCTACCGAGTATGTGCCGGGTGAACGTTTGCGTTTAGATCTATACCGGCGTTTAGCCGATGTGAAGAATCCCGCCGATGTCGAGTCGATTGCTGCAGAACTTCTTGATCGCTTTGGTGAACTTCCAGAAGAGGCACAGGCGTTGTTAGGCGTTGCATCTCTGCGCGCGCTGGCAAAGGCGGCCGCTTTAACTGAGGTCGTGATTCAAGGTAAGTTCCTGCGATTAGCCCCCTTAACCTTGCCCGAGTCCAAGCAGATGCGTCTGTCACGTCTGTATCCAGGTTCGCTCTATAAATCGGCCACTCGCACGGTATTAGTGGCTTTAAAGGCGGGCAATGCCTGGAATCCGTCCGAGAGTGCGCCATTAATAGTGGATACTTCTCTTCTGGCCTGGGTCGTAGAGGCAGTCAACCAACTGAGCGAAGCACCGAAAGTGAGTTCATAGTGAAGAAGATTCTGGCCATAGCCGCTGTAGCAAGTGCCCTTTTAATCTCTGGCTGTTCCCAAGTAGGAGCCGCAGCAACCGTAGGAGATGTAAAGATTACGCAAGCCAAGGTTCAAGCTAGCGTTGATTCAATTCTGGCTGCACGAGTTGGAGTTGATACATCTCAGATGCAACTTGAGACCGGCGAAGCACTTACTCGTGGTCAACTTCGCTTCTTTCTACTAACTGCATTGCTTCAAGCAACTGCCAAAGATTTAAAGATTACTGTTACTAAAGCCGAGATTGATACCCGTCGCGCCAGCATCACCGACCAAGTTGGTGGAGCCACTGCTCTTCCTAACGCTCTGGTAGGAGCAGGAATCGCGGCTGAGAATTTAGATATTTATATTGAGGCGATTTCATTGTCAGACAAAATTAGTAAAGCCCTTACCGCAGGTGGAATTGCAGAAGCCGATATCGGTGCTGCAGTTCAAAAACTTGTTGTAGATAAGGCCACTAAACTTGGTGTCACTGTTAATCCACGTTATGGCAAGTGGGATGCAACTGTTGCAGATATTATTGCAACTGATCCTGCAAGCTCTGCAGTTACACCTGCCACTAAGTAGTTCACTTCTATGCAGGGTTCACAACTTCAGCGCTTAGTTGAAGTCATGGACCGGCTTCGTTCTCCTGGTGGTTGTCCATGGGATGCCGAACAAACGCATGAGTCACTTCTTAAATACTTACTGGAAGAGTCATACGAATTTGTTGATGCCGTTCAAAGCGGCAACCGAACAGATATGCGCGAAGAACTTGGGGATGTATTGCTGCAGGTTTATTTCCATGCCCGCATTGCTCAAGATGACGCCGTGGATCCATTCACGATCGAAGATGTTGCCAAAACTATCGCCGACAAATTAATTCGCCGCCACCCGCATGTATTTGAGGGTTTAGAAGTTGATAGCGCCGAGGATGTTCTAAAAAATTGGGAAGCAATCAAGCGCGCTGAAAAAGGGCGTACGTCGGCCCTCGATGGCATTGCAATGTCACAGCCTGCGCTGCCTTTACTTGAAAAGCTTTTATATCGCGCGCAAACCCACAATGTTGAGCTGGAAATTCCCCACAGCATGGATGGAGTTGCCGATGAGAGCGCCGTGGGGCAGGCACTTCTTGCCGTCATTGCTTGGGCGCACACCAATGGAATCGATGCCGAAGCTGCACTGCGTAAACAGGCGATGCTCGTGAGCGAACAGATCGCTGGCATCGAGGCACGGTAGGATTGGGTCATCAAAGTTTGTGTGATTTCAGCGTTGAGGTCTCACCCGGCACAAAGATTTAAGTGACGAAGGAGAAACGCTATGGCAATAATCGAAGCTCTCGGAGCCCGTGAGATTCTCGACTCCCGTGGAAATCCAACGGTTGAAGTTGAGATTGCGTTAGAAGATGGCACTCAAGCACGTGCTGCAGTTCCAAGTGGTGCATCTACTGGCGCATTTGAAGCTGCCGAACTTCGCGATGGCGGAAGTCGTTACTTAGGCAAAGGTGTTCAAAAAGCAATTGCATTTGTAAATAACGAAATCGCTCCAGAGATTATCGGTCTTGATGCACAAGATCAGCGCATCATTGATGCTGCAATGATCGAACTCGATGGAACTAAAAACAAATCACGCATGGGTGCCAATGCAATTCTTGGTGCATCACTTGCTGTTGCTAAAGCCTCAGCTGAATCAGCTGACCTTTCACTCTTCCGCTACTTAGGTGGACCTAACGCGCACCTGTTGCCGGTTCCGATGATGAATATTCTCAACGGTGGCGCACACGCCGATACCAACGTAGACATTCAAGAGTTTATGATTGCGCCAATCGGCGCACCAACTTTTCGTGAATCACTGCGCTGGGGCGCCGAGATTTATCACGCGCTGAAAGCTGTTCTTAAAAAGCGCGGTCTTGCAACATCCGTAGGCGATGAAGGTGGCTTTGCACCTAACCTTGATAGCAACCGCGCAGCCCTCGATCTGATTCTGGAAGCTATTGCAGCGGCAGGATTTAAGCCCGGCACCGATATCGCACTTGCCATGGATGTTGCCGCTACTGAGTTCCATAAGGATGGAAAGTACAAGTTTGAAGGCGCACTCAAGACATCTGATGAAATGATTGCGTATTACACATCTCTAGTTGATGCATATCCAATCGTCTCGATTGAAGATCCTTTAAATGAAGAGGACTGGGCTGGCTGGACAGCAATGACAACTGCCCTTGGTTCACGAATTCAAATAGTTGGCGATGACTTATTTGTTACTAATCCAGAGCGACTTGCAAAGGGAATCGCTGGACATACTGCCAACGCACTGTTAGTTAAGGTCAACCAAATTGGAACATTAACTGAAACTATCGATGCAGTTGAAATGGCACATCACGCTGGTTATCGCACAATGATGAGTCATCGTTCAGGTGAAACTGAAGATACAACTATCGCTGATTTAGCTGTTGCCCTTAACTGCGGACAGATTAAAACTGGTGCACCTGCACGAACAGAGCGCGTTGCTAAGTACAACCAACTACTACGAATCGAAGAAGAGCTAGCCGAGGGTGCCCGCTATGCAGGCCGCGCAGCTTTTCCACGTTTTAAGGCGTAAGTAGGAAGAGCCATGGCACGTCGACGACAACTAAGTTTTATGCGTCGGCGTTCTTCTAACCGTACTTTGGCGTTATTTGCAGTTGTATTTTTTTTAACGCTGACGTTAGCTCCACCCATAAAGCATTACTTCACTCAGCGTGCACAAATTAGTGCCTTGCATGCGCAACTTAATTCAGACAATAAAGCGTTAGAGGCCGCGCGAAAAGAGCTTCTTTTGTGGCAAGACCCCGAATACGTAAAATCTCAGGCGCGCGAACGTCTGCACTTTGTTTTACCTGGCGAGCGTCAATACATCGTGACTGAGGGCAATGCAACTGCGACAACAACTAATACTAAAGTTGCAAACTCTTTGACCGATGGCCAACCGTGGTACACGCGTTTGATCGCATCGATTAGTGAAGCTGGTTAAAGTTGAGAGAAGTAAGTCAATCGGATTTAGATTGCATCGAAACACAGTTGGGTCGCACGCCTCGGGATGTTCATGCAATTGCATATCGCTGCCCGTGCGGTAAACCTGCAGTTGTTGAGACCCCTCCACGTTTAGCCGATGGCACACCGTTTCCAACTTTTTATTATGCAACCTGTCCGCGGTTAACTGCAGTGATTTCTACCTTAGAAACCACGGGTTTAATGGGGGAAATGAACGAGCGTTTAACAAGTGATGCAGAACTTGCTGGGGCATATCACGCAGCCCACGATGATTACATTGCCGCACGTTCAGCACTTGGAATCGATGTTCCAGAAGTAGATGATGTCTCTGCTGGTGGAATGCCTACCCGCGTTAAATGTCTGCACTCTCTTGTAGCGCACTCATTATCGGCCGGTCCTGATGTGAATCCATTGGGCGATGAAGCTCTTGCTGCACTTCCACAATGGTGGCAGGGCAACCCATGCGAGTAGCGGCCATTGATTGCGGCACAAACTCTATCCGCCTGTTAATCGCTGATATTGAAGGAGATAGTTTCCACGAAGTAATTCGTACAATGGAGATTGTTCGCCTTGGCCAAGGCGTAGATGAGACAGGTCAGTTTCACCCTGATGCGATTGCGCGCACGCTAGCTGCTGTTGATATTTTCGCGGCAGAGATTGCTAAACGCGGAGTCCAAAAGATTCGTTTTTGTGCAACAAGTGCTACTCGCGATGCTACTAATCGCCATTTATTTGTTGATGGTGTGCGCGAGCGTCTTGGTATTGAACCAGAAGTAATAAGTGGAGATGAAGAAGCAGCATTGTCATTTGCCGGAGCGATTCAAGATCTATCACCAAAGGATGGGCCATTTTTAGTCGTTGATATCGGCGGGGGATCTACCGAGTTTGTTTTTGGAACCACACATGTTGAACATGCAAAGAGCGTCAACATAGGTTGCGTTCGTATGACGGAGCGCCATTTCACTGTTGACCCAGCACCACACCACGAAATTGATTTAGCGCGAGTTGATATTCAAGAAGCAATCGCTAAAGCCGCAGCAATAGTTCCGATCACAAGCGCTAAAACACTTATTGCCGTTGCCGGTACAGCAACTACTGTTGCTGCAGCCGCATTAGATTTGGGTGAATACGATCGTTATGCAATCCACTTAGCTCGAGTTAGCGCAGAAAAAACACATGAAGTTGCACAAATGTTTCTTACTTCAACGCGTGAAGCCCGACTAGCTCTTGGCTACATGCACCCTGGTCGCGTTGATGTGATTCCAGCTGGGTCCTTAGTTCTCTCAGAAATCATGAAGGCAACGGGGGCCACCCAGTTCATAGCCTCCGAGTCAGATATTTTGGATGGAATCGCACGCTCGCTATCGAGTTAATTCTGCAGAAGTAATTGCGTACACGACAAAACTGGAAGCGAACCTCCCGAAAAAACTTTAAAGATGCTAAATACTTCTGGCATGAGAAAACTACCTAGCCTGCTAATTTGCCTCGCCATCATCATGATGGGTGCAATCGCACCTGCTAAGGCCGATGCCCCTGTCCTGACTGATCTGAACATGCCAGTCATCGCTTCAATGACAGGTAAGTTCGTAAGCAGTGCGACGAGCACTACTCCGTATCTAGAAGTAACGATGGGTATTCAAGAAAAGGTGAATTCACTCAGCACGATGATTTTGAAAATTCGACCAACATCATGGATTGCTAATGCTCCAACGTATCTTCAGAAGTCGACTGAAGTTGCATGTAATGGACAGTTCGATGTTCCCAGTTCATTTACTCAAGTTTCTCGCGTTGCAAATGCTGGTGGTTTCTTAGAAACAATCACATTAAAGTTACAAAAGTCCGATGTGAAAGTTGGAAGTATTTGTTTAGGAACATATGGAATCTATGCAGTGAGTTTGACGGACTCGGCTAACCATAAGATAAATGCATACTGGGGAACGTTAAGCGGCATTCCAGGAAAGTTCGGCTGGTCAAGTACGGTTCACGCCGATTCAACAATTCCTGAAGCCAGCATCACACCGGTTTGCCAGAAAGCATTTGGAACTGCGCGCGCATACTGGATGGACTGCGTTACAGCTTTCGATTACAAATCAATTATTGCAACCTACGATAAGGCTGCAGTAGATAAGGCAGCCGCAGATAAAGCCGCAGCCGATAAATTAATTGCCGATGCTGCTGCCGCTAAAGCTGCCGCCGCAAAGGCCGCAGCAGATGCAAAAGTTAAGGCAGATGCCGCCGCTAAAGCCGCAGCCGATAAGGCAGCAGCGGATGCAGTTGCCGCCGCTGCAAAAGCTAAGACAGACTTAGCAGATACCACCGCGGCATTAGCTAAAGCCAATCTTGACAATAAAACGCTACAAACACAGTTCGATGCGCTTACTCTTGCTATGGACTCAATGAAGACTCAAGTTGCTTCGTTAACTGCGCAAGTTACAACAATTCAAAAATTGCTAGCAGCTGCTAATACGCAGATCGCCAAGATTTGTAATGTTAAGCCAAAACCTAAGGGTTGCTAGGGTTTTTACACGTAATAAGCAGTACTAAAGCCCTAGTACACTCATGCCTTCACGTGGCCCCGATAGCCCAATGGCAGAGGCAGAGGACTTAAAATCCTCCCAGTGTGGGTTCGACCCCCACTCGGGGCAC
>CAEZXG010000036.1_pt1 | contig 12151 bp, 9 predicted proteins | sample 7265191 | NCBI WGS metagenome assembly CAEZXG01 (sample SAMEA6813902, study PRJEB35770) | uncultured Actinomycetes bacterium | biome: Freshwater; feature: Freshwater reservoir; material: water | place: Czech Republic | collected 2015-11-04 | depth 0.5m m | reverse complement strand
GGGAAGATGGTCGCGGTTGGTTTACAACAGAGCCTTTTAGTGAAATTGAAACCTTTGATTTCCCTGAAGGTATTGGACCAGTTGAGTGTGTGAATGTAGAACATGAAGAAGTTGTTTTGATTCCTCAAAAAGTCGATGCAAAGAAAGTTAACTTCAAGTATGGCCTCGGCGCTCAGTTCATCACAACGTTGAAGACAATTCACATGTTAGGTATGGATCGCAAAGACCATGTTGATGTTCAAGGAATTTCAGTTTCACCGCGTGATTTACTTGCCGCATCATTGCCAGATCCTGCAACCCTTGGTTCACGTATGAAAGGTAAAACATGTGCTGGTGCTTTAGTAAAGGGCCTCAATAAAGAGGGTCAACCCTATGCATGTTATTTATATAACGTCGTTGATAATGAATGGTCCATGCAGCACTACGGAGATCAAGCAGTTGTGTGGCAGACAGCAGTTAATCCAGTTGTAGCAATGGAGCTCATACATAATGGAGTCTGGAAACCTGAAGGCGTTGCAGGCCCTGAATGGTTTGATGCAAAGCCATTTTTAGATTTACTTGATTCATATGGAACCGAATGGAAAATCCGTGATGAGGATCCAACTGGAATCGTTGTCTAAATGAAGAGAGAGTTCGACGTAGTCATCATCGGTTCTGGTTTTGGTGGCTCAGTTTCAGCGCTTCGACTGCGTGAAAAGGGTTATAGCGTTGCAGTCCTAGAGGCTGGACGCCGCTTCGAGGATAAAGATTTTCCTAAAACTTCGTGGCGACTTCGCAGGTTTCTCTTTGCGCCCGGTCTAGGTTGTTATGGAATTCAGCGAATTCATGTGCTACCAGATGTTTTGGTTTTGGCGGGTGCTGGTGTTGGAGGTGGCTCACTTGTCTATGCAAATACTTTGTATCAACCAGGCGATGAATACTTTAATGATCCGCACTGGGCAGGTATTACAGATTGGAAATCTGAGTTAGAGCCTTGGTATGACCAAGCACGCCGCATGTTAGGTGTAATAGAGAATCCTTATTTTTCACCGAGTGATCGAGCTATGAAAGATGTAGCTGATGACATGGGAGTTGGTCATACATTTCAAATGGCGCCAGTGGGTATCTTTTTTGGAGAAGGCCAAGGTATTAAATCATCCGATCCTTTTTTTGGCGGCGTAGGTCCTGAACGCAGTGGTTGTCAGCAATGTGGTGCATGCATGACTGGCTGTCAATTCAATGCAAAAAATACTTTACCGAAAAATTATTTGGGATTAGCTGAATCAGCTGGTGCAACTGTTTTCCCTATGACAACGGTTAAATCAATCAAGGAAAATAGCGATGGTACCTGGGTGATCAATGCGGTGAGAACCGATGATCCTTTTGCTTCTAATATAAAATTTAAAGCCGACCAAGTAATAGTTGCTGCAGGTACTTTTAATACGCAAAAACTTCTACATTCTATGAAGCGTAAGAATCTTCCAAAGCTATCTGATCATCTTGGAAAGCTCTCACGTACAAATAGTGAGGCCCTGACTGGCGCAATGATGAAAGACACCACAATTGATTTCAGCCAAGGTAGCGCAATTACTTCTTCTTTCTTTCCTGATGAGCACACTCATATCGAGGCCGTGCGCTATGGCAAGGGCAGTAACTTCATGGGCCTTATGCAAACCATTATGACTGATGGATATAAATCGAGTGCGCGCCGTAAGCATTGGTTGCGACAATTCATAGCGAATCCAGCATTACTTGGAAAAATCCTTAATGTGCGCCGATGGAGCCAACGAACATTTATTGCTTTAACAATGCAAAATGTAGATTCATCAATAACTGTACGGGGTAAGCGCGGTTTATTTGGTTGGCATTTAACCTCGACTAATGACCCATTAAAGCCAAACGCTACCTACATCCCAGCAGCTAATGAGGTTGTTAAGCGCATCGCAGCTAAACATGATGGCATTGCGGGGGGTCATATTGGCGATCTCATTGACGCACCTTTTACTGCTCACTTTGTGGGTGGGTGTGTAATCGGTGATTCCCCCGACCATGGCGTTATCGATCCTTATCACCGCGTGTATAACTATCCGACCTTGCACATCGTAGATGGTTCAACAATTACAGCTAATTTAGGCGTGAACCCCTCTTTAACTATTACTGCGCAAGCCGAGCGTGCGATATCCCTGTGGCCCAATAAAGGTGAGATAGATTCGCGTCCTATCCAAGGCCAGGTGTATAGAAAATTGACTCCGGTCGCTCCGCATAAACCATTTGTTCCAAGTGGTGCTATCGGACAACTAAAAATTAAGTAGGGGAAAAATGCAAACATGGGCTTTGGTTACCGGAGCTACTTCTGGAATCGGTGAGAGTTTTACTCGCTTACTAGCTGCAAATAACTACAACATAGTTTTAGTTGCTAGAGATGCAGAACGTTTGGCCGAAAGAGCTCAAGGGCTAGAAAAGAACTTTGGGGTTAAAACTCACATTCTCCGAGCAGATTTAGCGACAGATGCGGGATGCACACTAGTTGAAGATTTTATGCGTCAGAATGAGATCGATGTTTTGATTAATAATGCGGGTTTTGGAATCAATAAATCATTTACCGTTAGTGATTTAGTCGTTGAGCAAGAGATGTTAAATGTGTTGGTACGTACGCCCATGCGCCTGACGCACTGTGTTTTACCCTCAATGAAAGCGCGCAATAAGGGCGTTATTATTAATGTTTCCTCCGTCGCAGGGTGGATCGCGGGTGGTACATACAGCGCGTCAAAGTCATATCTGACGGTCTTCTCTGAATCGCTCAATACCGAGTTAGCCGGCACAGGGGTTCGGATAAGCGCGTTATGCCCTGGCTTTACTCGCACTGAATTTCATCAGCGTGGTCGGATGTCGATGAAGGGCTTGCCTGCATTTATGTGGCTGGATGCCGATGCCTTAGTTGCTACATCATGGAGCGATGCTCTGGCTGGCAAGGCCGTCTCGGTTCCAGGCTGGCAATATCGAATTTTGACATTTATTCTTACCGTGGTCCCACGATCGCTTGTTAGAAAAGTTGGAATGAATGTGCGCATTAAACAGCGCCGTTAGAGCTCGTTATTCCAAAATTCACCGCCAATTTTGAGGTTTTAGCGCGGTTTAACAGGAGTTTTTAAGGTTGGTATCGCTACGATTGCCAGATAATTCAATGGAGGTTTTTAACATGCGTAAATTTGCTTCTCTCACTGTAGCTCTCGTAGTTGCTAGCGGTGTGTTGATTGCCACCCCGGCTAATGCCGCCGTCAAAATTACTAATGGAGTCGCTTGCACAAAAGCCGGGACCCTGAATAAGACTGCTAACGGAACATATAAATGTGCAAAGAATCCATTGACTACAAGCAGCAAATTAACCTGGCTTTCAACTGACTGCCTCACAATGGCGGCTAGTTATATCACTGCCAAGGCTACGCTTCCTGCCGCAAAGATCTCTACAGATAAAGCTATTGCCGGTTTTGATGCCGAAATCGCTGCCCAGAATAAAGTATTGGCAGATTCGCTTATTGAAATCGACGCGTATAAAGCAAAAGTTGCAGACTCGAATTCAAAATTAGCTGCGCTAAAGGCCGATACAGCCAACCTTGCCAAAAATAAATTGAATATCGCAGCTTATGAAAGTGCGATTGCTAATTACAATAAAGCAATTGCAACGGTTTCTAAAGTTTCCGGTTCTACAGGTGCAGTACAGCGCGCAATCACTCGAATCGAGAATTTTAAAGTCCAAGCTGCTGCTTCTTACGAAAACCTCAAAGCTGATTTAACAAACGGTCTGTCTAATGCCCAGCTGCTCTGCAGCAAGGGCTTCTAGCTCTTAATCTTTAGGCCAAAGCCCCACTTTTTATAGGTGGGGCTTTCCCTATTCGTTCTCACATTTCCTCTGACTTAGATTGAGTAAATGCGCACTGGCATCATAAGAGCTATAGGACCTTTGCTCCTTTTTATACATATTGGGCTTAACCTCACGTCAGATTTAAAGGGAGTTGTGAGTGAGCTTTTTCTCTATAACGCAATTGTGCTCTGTGCAATAATTTCCACACTATCTGCACCGAAAATTAGTGATCCATTTGCACAACCCCTTATTGCTATCGCCCTTTTTTTATGGCTTACAGGCTCACTTTTATCTAGTCTTTCAACGTTTAAAATTATTTCAATTTCAACACAAATGCTTTCAAATAGTGCATACCTCCTTTTTTATCCACCAGCAATTATTGGAATCTCTCGTCTTATTTCTCCCAGTAGAAAACTCTCCTTACTGGAAATCTTTGATGCCTCAATATTTGGCCTCGGTTTAAGCTCATTAGGAACCGCCTTAGTCCTAAAGCCACTGCTGCCCCATTTAGGCGGAGACTTGCAGGGCAGCTTTTTTGCAGTCAGCTACCCTATTGCTGATTTGATTCTTGCTTCCATCACACTCTCACTAGTTGCATCGCAAGGCTTTTCTAAGTCCGGCGTCATACTTACCGCCGGCATTTTTACATTTGCGGCTACCGATTTTCTCTATCTGGCATTCACGATGCAAGGAACATACAACTTCGGCGGAATCATGGATGATGGATGGTTAGTCGGCTTACTCTTGATATCAGATAGTTTGTGGCACCATAAAGGTGATGCAACTGTAGACCACGGAATTAACCCGATTCTAATTGCCTTATCTATTTTCTTAAGCGCCACTCTGCTTGCAGCAATAGCACTTAAGCCAGGATACTTTCCAAATTTTGTTTTGTTGCCAGCAATTATTACTTTGCTCCTCGCCTTCATCCGAATGACTATTGCACTCAGGGCTGCTAAAAATATTGGGCACGAAAGAATTCTGGCGCGTACCGATGAGCTAACGGGCTTACCTAACCGTCGTCGCTTGATATCTGAAATTGAAAACTTCGTAGCTAAGGATGGTGCGTTACTGCTTCTGGATCTCGATGGTTTTAAGCCCGTCAATGATGCACACGGTCATGAGACTGGAGATCAAGTTCTGCAGCAGGTTGCACTGCGGTTTAGTCGAGCGCTTCCAAGCACAGCGCTTTTGGCACGCCTTGGTGGTGATGAGTTTGGAATCCTTTACGAAGGAAGTAATGAATCGGCGATGGAGATCGCATTAGCGCTTCGTGCAACCCTAAGTTATCCATTTCGTATTAACAGCGACGAGATTCTTATTGGAGTCAGCATCGGTGTGGCCGCAAATAATGGCCAGACCGATTTGCTCAAGCGCGCTGACTTAGCGATGTATCGTGCTAAGCGCGAGGGTCTGGGAGTTTGTCGGCTTTGATCTCTTTCAAACGCTCCAACGATTCAAGACGCTCAACAGCGTGATCAACAATTCGATCAGGATACGAACTATTGTTTGGATATAACCATGGCTCATGAATCTGTGACGCCGGCAATTGGGCTAACTCTGGAACGTACCGACGTATGTAATCGCCATTCTCATCAAAACGCTTGCCCTGCTCGATCGGGTTAAATACCCGGTAATAAGGGGAGGCATCGGTACCCGTGCCTGCAGTCCACTGCCAACCATGTGCATTTGAAGCCACGTCATAATCAACTAAATGCTCCATAAAGAAATCGGCACCTAACTGCCATTCAAGGTGCAAGTCTTTAACTAAAAAAGAGGCCACCACCATACGCGTGCGGTTATGCATCCAACCCTCTTGAACTAATTGACGCATCGCGGCATCTACAAATGGATAGCCAGTCATTCCAGCTTTCCAGGCATCAAATTTTTCATCTGGCTGGTTGTATCGCATGTCGGCAAAGCGCGGTGCGTAATACTCAGTGCCAGTACCAGGGTTATTAAAAAGTACATCGGCATAAAACTCTCGCCATGCTATCTCTTTGCGAAAAACGTCATGTGCTTTACTCTCTCCGCAATCTGCCAATAATGTGCGCGGGTGAATCTCTCCCCACTTCAAATGGGCTCCGAGTTTACTAGTCCCATCTATGCCCGGAATATTTCGAGCCTCGTTATAACTATCAAGTCCGTTTTTCTTAAAGTATGCCCATCGTGCCAACGCTGCTTTTTCACCAGCTACTGAAATCGTGGTGCCATCTGGAGTTTTCCAATCAGGAAAATTCCTATCGCTATCCGTTGGTGTTGCGCACAGTATTTTCTTTGGCGCAGCAACTGGTTTTCGCCATCCATGAACACACCAAGCCCGGTAGAAGGGCGTATAGACCTTGTAGGGCGTTGAATCACTTGGTTTTACAACTCGTCCTGGTGCAACTGCGTAAGGGCTACCCGTAGCGATAAGTGGAATCCCCGCAGCCGCAACTCGTTCATCGCGCGCAGCTCCATAGGGTTCAAATTCTTTGGAGATATGTACGGCTGAGACGTTGTATCGTTTAATTAAACTCTGTAGAACTTCTACTTGATCACCCACCATTACATGCAATGAATTACCTAGTGAATCATCTAAAGCTCGAAGTGAAGCGCCTAAATACGCAAGACGTTTGCTTCCTGATTGGCCGATCAGATTCTTATCCAAAATAAAAACTGGAACTACTTCATCACTACTCGCGATGGCCTCTAAAAGTGCAGGGTGGTCAGTGATCCGCAGATCACGACGAAACCAGATAATGCTCCTTTTAGGCTCAGACATGGGTAGATTTAACCATTATGAATGAGATTAAGCGCTTTCAAATCCGTGGAGTTCCGGGCGAAGTTAAACGTGTTCAATTCGGCAGCCGCACAGTCGACTATTGGCTCCCTAAGCAACCAGCTACGCACCTACTCATCGCACATGATGGGCAAAATATTTTTGATGGCACAACATCTACTCACCGCCACCAAACATGGAAAATGGCGCAATCAGCGCTGCGAGTCAGCGCACCATTGGGCATTAATCCCCCTGCAATTATTGGGGTATGGCACAGCCAGACGAAAGAGAATCCTTGGGGTAGAGGAAAGGATCTGACTCCAGCGCGTTATTTTCGTGAAGGCCTTGAAGTACATAAAGATTTCAAGGATATTTTAGTCGCCGACAAACTTGAGAGTGATCAATACTTAGCGCAAATATTTGATGACATCGTTCCGGCAATTGCACCACACGTATCACCTGCTCGCACTGCAATGATCGGTTCAAGTATGGGTGGATTAAACACTCTCTATGCACTTGGCGAGAATCCAACTAAATTCTTGACTGCTCTTGCACTTTCCCCTCATTGGCCATTTGCTGGCAACGGATTAGTAGAGGCAACTATTGGATCACTTCCAAACCCTGGTCAGCACAAAATTTGGATGAGTCATGGAACTAAAGGCTTAGATGCTGCCTATGCACCATTTCAAATCTATGCCGATGAACTTCTTCGTGCGCGTGGCTACAAAAACCACGACTTTGTTAGCAAGGTCTATAACCGAAGCGGTCACAACGAGCGTTCATGGGCAAAGTATTTAGATCAACCTATGCGCTTTTGGCTGGCATCGTAAATTTAATTGTTGGTAGCGTGAAGGTGGTGCCCTCAGAATTCGTTGCAACTGCTTTGATTTCAATCTTTTTCTTTAGATAATCACGCGGATCTAGAAAAACACTATAGGGAGCCGTTGTATCTACTCCCTGAGAAATCCATTTTGTTGTACCGGCTACTCGCACAAAGAACTCGACGGATAATAAATCTGCCGAGGTGATTCCCGCTTTGACCTGGTAAAAGCCAGTCAAATCATCGGCGTGAATAGTCAGTTTGCCTACTTTGGTGGCAACAACATCAATCGGGTTATTAGCCTTAAAAATCACGGTAGAGAGTGCGGGAACGTTAAAACTGAGCTTATTTGCCGAAGCCGTAACTTCTGACTGGCCCAGTAATAACTGCCAGCCACCGTTGGATGTAGCCGACGTTATATCTACAACCTCATCAGTATCAGAGTTATTAAATGCCACTACATACTCATGGTTTTCTTTAGCATCCTTCTTTGACACCACAAAAATAGAGTTCTTGGAGTATCGCTCCAGCATTACACCATTAGCTAACCCAGGATTAGATGTGCGCAATTCAGAGATCTGCTTTAAGTAGGCTGCAATTGGACTAGTGCTTGTAGCTTGGAAAGCATCACCATTTCCAATGGGTGCACCGCCAATTCTAGGTTCGGTTTTCCAGATATCTACTTGTGTAGCAAACATATCCTGCCGTGCAAACTGATCTTTACCAGTGTTAGTTCCCGTCATTCCAACTTCATCACCGTAGTAAACAACGGGAATTCCCCGTGTGAAATACAACAAGGCGTTAGCTAAGTTAGCTCGTGGTAGAAGTTGACTTGTTTTCTGAATTCGCTTATTCCCAATGATAAAGCCGACGCGACCAACGTCGTGATTACCTAAGAAAGTAACCAGGTTGCTAGCAGAAGACGTTGCACTGGTGTAATAGTCATCATTTTCAAAAAGCATGGACATCGTTGGTGCATTTGAATACCCTGATGCAAACTCTGTGGCACTTGCTTGAAAAGGGAAATCTAAAATTGTTTGAATCTTGTTACGACGCACATACTCCATTAAGTTAAACGGGCTGTAATCGTAAACTTCACCGAAAATAGTAAAATTTTTGATACCTACACTTGAGGCTGAGCTATGAATAAGCGGCGACCAATTCTTAAAGAAGTTATCGTCCACATGTCGAGCGGTATCAACTCTGAAGCCAGCTAAACCATAATCGGTTAGCCACTTTGAGTACACCTGCCCCCAGCCTTGCCATACTTGAGGCTTTTCAGTTGCAAGATCATCTAAGCCATAGAAATCACCTATTTTGGTGCAGTTGCCCACTCCCCAGCAGCTATTCATGTCGCCGACGTTGTGATAGTTATTGAGATTGTTTAGCCACGCTGGCTTCTTTAGATTTTTTGACTCTTCTGGAATATAAGCCTGCGTACCGTGATACTTAATTACATCACCCGTGTGATTGGTAACTATGTCTAAAATAATTTTCAAACCAAGTTTTTTAGCACACGCGGAAAACTTTGCCATATCTTCATTTGTGCCTAAGTGCGGATCTACATTGAGAAAATCAACTCCCCAATAACCGTGATACCCAGATCCTGCGCTAATCGCCTCTTGTTGCGTAACTACTGGTGTTAACCAGACTGCCGTAAAACCTAGCGACTTAATACGGGCTAAACCGTCATCTCCAGGAAGACATGTACCTGTCAAGCCCTTTAAATCTCCGCCGTGATTAAAGGCGGTCAATGTTTCGTTAAAGCCACCAATATTATTATTACTTTTATCGCCATCTTTGTATCGATCAGGCATAAGGAAATAAATTATGTCTTTACTCAAGCCAACTTTTGTCGACGTTGGAGTAGCGGCAAAAGATAAGGTCGAGATCGATAAAAGTGCACAAATAAATAGTGCAACAGCGCCTTTGCGCTTCACTATTATCCCTTTACGGATCCGGCAGTGAGCCCGTTCACGATGTACTTTTGAAGTGACAAGAAGATAATCACAATTGGAATCGAAGCCAAGATTGATCCAGCCGCAAAAGCTCCCCAGTTAGAAGCATATTGTCCGCCAATGAACTGTTGTAAACCAACAGCAACGGTACGACCTTGCATTTCGACTAAGAATAATCGAGCAACAATGAACTCATTAAAGGTTCCAATGAAGCTAAGCAAACAAACAACGGCAAGCACTGGTGTTGCAAGGGGAATAAAAATTAACCAGTAGGTCTGAACTGGGCTTGCGCCATCGATCTTGGCCGCTTCATCAAGCTCTGCGGGAATTGAATCCACGAAGCCTTTGAGTAACCAGATATTCACGCCCATTGAGCCGCCCAAGTAGACGAGAATCAAGCCCGCTTGGCTACCTAGACCAATACTTGGGGCAAACGAGTACACGCGCTCCATGATTACGTATACGGCTGAGAGCGCAAGAACGGCAGGAAACATCTGTACAAGAAGCAGTAATTGAATGCCAAATTTCTTGCCTTTGAACTTAAGGCGACTAAATGCAAAAGCTGAGGCGGCACCGACAACTACTGAGCTGATCGCCACTACGGAAGAAATAATTAGAGAGTTCTTTACCCATGACAAAAATGGAATCTTGGGCGACGAAAAGAGCATCTTGTAGTTGTCCCATGAAAGTTCTTTCGGCACAAACGAGTCTAACTGAAGGCTTCCACTCGACTTAAATGATGAAAGCACCACTAAGTAAAGAGGGAATAAGGAAAAGATACACATTGAGGTTGCGAATGCGTGACGCCATAAATTTTCTCTCAGCCACTTACTCATCCGAAGGTCTCCATAACTTTAGATTTACGAAGTCCATAGAATGAAATCGATGCTACAAGTAAGAAAATAATCACTGAGATTGCGCTGGCCAAACCAAAGTCATTCATACCTCTGCCAAATGCGATTTGATATGTGTAGCTAATCAAAATATCGGTAGCACCTGCAACTTCACCATCTAAGCTATTTCTCGGTCCACCACCCGTCAACAAGTAGATCAAATTGAAGTTATTGAAATTGTAAGCAAAGGAAGCGATTAAAAGTGGTGACAAAATCTGTAAAAGCAGCGGCAAAGTAATTCCCCTAAATATCTGACGTGGATTGGCGCCATCAATAGCTGCAGCCTCCAATAACTCTGATGGAATCGCCTGAAGGGATCCAGAACAGATGAGATAGAAGTATGGGAAGCCCAGCCAAAGATTTACTAATAAAACCGCGGCGCGGGCAAATGTTGCACTAGAAAACCAAGCAATATGGGTGTGCAAAATATTATTAATCGCACCAAACTCTGAATCAAACATTCCACCCCAAATCAAAATACTCATGATGCTGGGCATGGCATAGGGCAGGATCAGAATGGAGCGATATATACGACGTCCGCGCAACTTTCGGTTAAGCGCTAGCGCTAGTAAGAGGCCAAATGAGAAGGTGCTTAATACAGTGAGTGCCGAAAAGACTACAGTCCAGATAAATACTTTGATAAGCGGCGTACGGAAACGTTTATCTGTTACTAATTTCGTGTAATTCTCAAACCAAATAGGTGTACGCCAGCCTGGGGTTAGAACTTTTTCAGGTGAGCCTTCAAGTGCGTAATTACCTTTGCCATTATTAATGTACCTCTCACCCGTAATGATGTTCTTGATTGTGTCGGTCTTGGCGTCATAAGCAATTTTCTGCCTAAATACAGCACCTACGCCTTGACCCTCAATCTTTACGTAATACCCATCTTGATACTTGTAACGAATCTTCGAATAAGCATCGTCGGTTGCCAATTCGTTGTCGGAAATAGTTGTGAAACCAGGGGCAGTCGTTGCAACACCATATTCATTAATTGTTAATTCAGCTGTATTTACATCAGTAATCGCATCTTGAGTTGAGATAAAAAATCTTTTATTAGCTATGTCAGAAACTAGGATTGCAAAGTCACCTTTAGCGTCTTTACCTGAAACTAAATCGAAAGTTGTTTGGTTGGCATCGGGCTCAACACCAAGGATTAACACTTGTTCGATTGAGGCCGGCTTAGAAATATAGTTACCAGTTTGATAGTTGAAAACAGACATGACTACTGTAAAAATAATCGGTGCGATCACGAATGCGATAAAGAAAAGAATTCCTGGAACAAAGAATTTAAGCGGAATTGAAAACTTTGTAAAATAGGTAAAATTGAGAGCAACGATTGCAAAGATTAAAAAAGCTCCGATGGCACTCTCACCCGAGGCGAATGCACTCTGAGCTAATAAACTTAAGGTTGCAGTGGTTATCGCGAGGATTGCTATCTTGATGGCTGTTGCAAATGTGCCCCGAAAAATACTGCTCACTGTCTTACCGCTTCCTGATTATTTGTGCAGATTGTGAAAGTAGTAGCGTGGGCGGGAATGAATCCCGCCCACGCTATTGAACTTTTAGGCCATGAAAGTTTTAGCTTTCACGCTCCAAGAGAAATCTCTTAGAGATCAGCCTTTCCTGCTGCGACGTTAGCCTTCCAGATTGCAGCAAGCTTCTTAGCTTCTACAAGTGGATTCTTTCCGTCAACGAGAACTGCAGTCCAATATGCTGGAGCTGAATCCCAGTAGCTAGCTCCACCCTTATTGGTGTTCAAGAAAGCACCAATCTGTGGGATTGAAGAGAGGCTTGCTGCCGCTCCCATAGCCTTCTGGCCACCGAGTACGAGCTGGCTCTTCTGAGCGCCCTTCTCGGCTGGTGGACGTCCTTCTTCAG
>CAEZXG010000034.1_pt1 | contig 12605 bp, 8 predicted proteins | sample 7265191 | NCBI WGS metagenome assembly CAEZXG01 (sample SAMEA6813902, study PRJEB35770) | uncultured Actinomycetes bacterium | biome: Freshwater; feature: Freshwater reservoir; material: water | place: Czech Republic | collected 2015-11-04 | depth 0.5m m | reverse complement strand
CTCTATCCTCTTACATCTGTCAAGAATGCCAAAACACGCTCACGGCTCTGCTCTAAATACTTAGGCAGCATCTGCTTGTGCTCAAGATTATTGGTTTCAAATAGGTAGTTCAATAACATCAATCGGCGCTGGAGCAGTAAGGCTTTCATAGCAGTTTCGGAAAACTCCGGTAACGGCTTCACGCTCTCATAGCCAGCGAGGAGCGCAGCCTCCTGTTCAGGTGTATCCAGATAGTACAAAGTGATAGCCATATCTTGAGCCGGTAAACCGAAGCCGCAATCATCGAAATCAATAATGTAAATCAAATCGTCGTGGCTCATCATGTTCCAGCCATGAAGGTCTGCATGGATAATCTGGGGAGCTGATTGTTCGTATAACGCATGTGTACATTTCATGATCTCGTCAGCGCTCTCCTGGAATAACTTCCTATCGCTGGCGCTTAATGCAGATTTCTCACTGAAGAGATAATCCTCGGTTCCCCACAAAAAATCATTAAATGTAGGAAGTTTGGCTTTAGAAGATAATTGAAATTGTGCACCTTGCATATGTAAATGAGCAAGAGTCTGCCCAATTCGATGTAACTGGTCTAGTGATGGTTCATCACCAATCTCCTCTCCTTCCAGCCACGTGTAAAGAACGCAATTGAGCGAGCGTCCGATTTCTTCATGACTAATTGAGGTTACAAAAAAATCGCTGAGATTTGCGATAGGCGTAGGAACGTTCACATTGACATTTCTGCTCAAGCTCTGAACCCACTCAACTTCAGCCTGAGTATTTTCGGTAGATCTTGAAGAGTTAATGTTTATTCGAAGTGCATACGTGTGGCCTGAATCGGTTGTCACTTTAAATGTGGCATTGAACTCATAATTAATGCACTCCACCTGCGCAGTATTCAGACCATAGAGCTTGAGGGCTTCACGTGCAGTTTGCGACAAGGAAGCAATTTGCTCATTCTGCGCCTGTTCAAAAAATTGAGTACTCATGTCAGTTCTCTAAAATCTCGCCGGTCTCGGTATTTACTTTTTGGGAGGAAATCTGGACTAAATGCGCCTCGATAATGGATGCAATTTTGTTACCAATACCTGGGGTCGCCCCAATATCTTCAACCGTTGCTTTACGAATCGCAGCCACTGAACCAAATCGCTCTAATAAAGCAGCTCTGCGCACTGAACCTAGCTGAGGAATCTCATCTAAGATCGATTCCAACATCACCTTTGATCGACGTGAGCGATGGAAAGTAATTGCGAATCTATGTGCTTCATCGCGGATGCGTTGTAAGAGATAGAGCCCTTCACTACTACGGGGCAAAATAATCGGATCACTCGACCCAGGAATCCAGACTTCTTCTAATCGCTTAGCTAAGCCACACAGCGCGATGTCATTAATGCCAAGTTCGCTCAGTGCTCGAGCTGCAGCGTTTACTTGTGGGGCTCCACCATCGACAACTATTAACTGCGGTGGATATGAGAACTTACTTAACTTTCCACCGAGCTGGGCGACCTCAGCCTCATCAATGGACCTATCATCTAGAAGGCGTTTCAAACGGCGAGTGATCACTTGATGCATGGCACGCGTATCGTCAAAGCCTTCTGAGGTATCAATAATGAATCGTCGGTACTCACTCTTCTTAGCAAGTCCATCTTCAAAGACGACCATCGATGCCACAACCGAGGTTCCGGAAATATTTGAGATATCAAAACATTCAATTCGCAAAGGAGTGCGTTCTAACTCGAGAGCCTCTTCGATCTCAACTAAGGCTTTTCCGCTGACTGCTGCATCCGTAGCCCGCTTGCTTAGGAACTGAATTAACGAGTACTGCGCATTGCGTTTAACGGTTTGAAGAATCTCAAACTTTTCACCACGTTGTGGAACCTTCAATGACACTGGGGCTCCGCGCAAACCAGAAAGCCACTCCTCTAGGGCTGGTGCATCAAGTGGAAGTTCATTGATCAAGATCTGCGCAGGTATCTCATTGGGCGTGCTTTGGCTATAAATCGAGAAAAACAGTGCGCCCATTTCATCTTCACCTTCGAGGGACCTGCTTTGATCAACTATCCAGGAACGCGAACCTTTAATTGCGCCTCCACGTACGATGAAAATAGAGCCAGCTGCATGCGCTCCGTCATGGTGAATCGCAACTATGTCGGCAGTTAAGTTATCCGGCAACGCAGCATCGGCGGATTCCTGAGCGCGTTCAATTGACGTAATCGAATCACGAATCTTGCTTGCGCGCTCAAACTCTTCACGCTCTGAGGCCAAAGCCATTTCGCTTCGTAACGTAGGAACGATGTCCGCATTACTATCGGACATAAATGTAACTAAGCGATCCGATAAAGCTTTGTGGTCGGCTTGGCTCACCCACTCAACACAAGGGGCTGCACATTTACCAATATCGCCTAATAAACATTGGCGTTTAGTTCGTCGCGCCCGTTCGAAGTTACCAGTCGAGCAGGAACGTATTGGAAAAACCTTCAGGATGACTTCAAAAGTATTGCGCAACGCCCAGGTATGGGTGAAAGGTCCAAAATATGTAATCCCTGGTCGCTTTGATTTACGAGTGATGAAAATGCGTGGGAACTCATCATTACTAGTGACAGCCAAATAAGGATAGGACTTATCATCTTTAAACTGGACGTTGTAATAGGGGTTGTACTGCTTTATCCATGAGAACTCTAACTGTAAAGCCTCAATCTCAGTTGCAACGATAGTCCAATCAACTCGAACTGCTTCATGCACCATGCGATCGGTTTTAGTTGCAAGATTTGCTTGAAAATAATTACTTAAACGATTCTTTAGATTCTTAGCCTTTCCGACATAAATCACTTTGTCATCGCCGTTATAGAAACGGTAAACGCCAGGGTGTTCGGGGATATTGCTAGGCCGATAACTCTGAGGATCTGCCATCACGTTACTTCTTAGCTGTTACTTTTCGATTAGTTGCCAGCATCGGAGCTAAGAACTGACCGGTATAACTTGCAGCAACTTTGGCGACATCTTCTGGCGTGCCTTCGGCTACAACTAATCCCCCACGGAAGCCACCTTCTGGCCCCATATCAATGACCCAATCCGAACATTTAATGACATCGAGATTATGTTCGATCACTAACACGGTGTTGCCTGTTTCCACTAGACGATTGAGAACAATCAGTAACTTACTGACGTCTTCAAAGTGCAGTCCGGTCGTAGGTTCATCCAATACATAAATTGTGCGCCCAGTAGAACGACGTTGAAGTTCGGTCGCTAATTTCACACGCTGGGCTTCTCCACCAGAGAGCGTAGGCGCGGACTGACCTAAGCGAACATAGCCCAAGCCCACATCGTTGAGGGTCTTAAGGAAGCGTGCAATCGTAGGTACTGATTCAAAGAATGAGTGGGCCTCTTCAATCGGCATATTTAATACATCGGCAATTGTCTTGCCTTTGTAATGAACTTCGAGAGTTTCTCGGTTATAACGTGCTCCATGACAGACTTCGCAAGGAACATAGACATCAGGTAGGAAGTTCATCTCAATGGTAATCGTTCCATCGCCCGAACAGTTTTCGCAGCGACCACCTTTAACATTGAAAGAGAAACGACCCTGCTGATATCCGCGAATCTTGGCTTCGGTTGTTTCAGCAAAAAGCGCACGCACTTTATCGAAAACTCCGGTGTACGTTGCCGGGTTAGAGCGGGGCGTACGTCCAATAGGAGATTGATCTACGTGAACTACCTTGTCGAGAAGATCTACGCCCGTAACGCTGCGATGCCGTCCAGGAACAAGGCGAGCACCGTTGAGCTTATTGGCTAACGTCGTATACAAAATATCATTGACTAGTGTTGATTTACCTGAACCACTGACACCGGTTACTGAGACAAAAACTCCCAACGGAACTTGTACATCGATATCTTGTAAGTTATTTTCTTTTGCGCCCTTTACAGTCAGAACTCGTTTAGGGTCAATCGGGCGACGTTTCTGTGGAATCTCAATGGACTTACGACCTGATAGGTAAGCACCCGTGATTGACTCCTTGGATGCAATGAGCTCTTCATAGCTTCCGGAAACTACGACGTGGCCACCATGCTCGCCTGCTCCTGGTCCGATATCCACAATCCAGTCGGCGGTACGAATTGTTTCCTCATCGTGTTCAACAACGATAAGGGTATTTCCAAGATCTCGTAAATGAGTCAAGGTCTCGATTAACCGTCGATTATCACGTTGATGCAGACCAATACTTGGCTCATCCAAGACATAGAGAACTCCGACTAGACCACTACCAATCTGAGTTGCAAGACGGATGCGCTGTGCTTCTCCTCCAGAAAGTGTGGCTGCCGGTCTTGCGAGAGACAGATAGTCCAAACCTACATCGAGAAGGAAACCAAGGCGGGCATGGACTTCCTTCATTACACGTTCAGCAATTTGGGCCTCACGTTTATTAAGTTTAATATTTTTTAGGAATTCGGCGCACTCTGAAATGGAAAGCTCAGTGATGTCAGAGATATTTTTATTGCCAATTGTTACTGCTAAAACCTCAGGCTTAAGGCGTGCGCCTTTACATACCTGGCACGGAATTTGGCGCATATAGGCTTCGTATTTATCACGGCTGTAATCACTATCAGTCTCGCTATGGCGGCGATGGATGAATGGAACCACTCCCTCAAAACCGGTGGTGTAGTTCTTAGTTCCATAGCGACCTTTGTACTTCATCTTAATCTCATACTCATAGCCATTCATAATGGCTTCTCGCGCCTTTACTGAGATCTTTTTCCACGGTGTATTAAGTGAGAATGGTAGATCTTTCGCAAGAGCTTCAAGTAGGCGAATAAAGTAGTCAGCAGATTGTCCACCAGACCACGGCGCTATTGCACCATCATTAATTGAAATGGAGTCATCTGGAATAATGAGATCTTCATCGACCTCTAACTTTGTTCCAATACCCGAACACTCTGGGCAGGCACCAAAGGGTGAGTTAAAAGAGAATGAACGTGGCTCTAACTCCTCAAAAGACAGGTTGCAATCGTGGCAAGCTAAATGTTCACTAAAGGTACGCTCTTTATCGGCCGACTTAGCGTCAACAAAATCAAGAATGACGATTCCCGATGCTAAACGTAAAGCTGTTTCAATCGAATCGGTAAGTCGCGTTTTACTCTCAGCTTTTGCTGTGAGTCGATCGACGACAACTTCAATGGTGTGCTTTTCCTGCTTCTTTAACTTTGGCGCCTCGTTGAGTTGAATGACTGTGCCATCAACACGGGCGCGTGAGTATCCCTGCGTAATAAGTTCAGCGAATAAATCTAAGAACTCACCTTTGCGGGAACGAACAACTGGAGCTAAGACTTGAAATTTTGTCGTTGCCGGCATCGCCAATATCTGATCCACAATCGCTTGAGGAGATTGGCGTGAAACTGCTTTGCCACATTGCGGACAGTGCGGAATACCGGCGCGCGCGAATAAAAGACGCAAATAGTCATAGACCTCGGTAATTGTGCCCACTGTTGAGCGTGGATTTCGATTTGTAGATTTTTGATCGATTGAGACGGCCGGTGATAGACCTTCAATGAAATCTACATCGGGCTTATCCATCTGCCCTAAGAATTGGCGGGCATAGGCCGAAAGTGATTCAACATAGCGACGTTGACCTTCAGCAAAGATAGTGTCAAAGGCTAAAGAGGATTTACCTGAACCAGATAGTCCAGTGAACACGATCAGAGCATTGCGAGGTAGCTCGATAGAGACATCTTTAAGATTATGCTCACGTGCTCCGCGCACAATTAACTTATCGATACTCACTAAACGCCTGCCTCTTCCATCGACCGTAGCTCTTTCTTTAAAATCTTTATCTCATCGCGCAAACGGGCCGCTACCTCAAACTGGAGCTCACCTGCCGCATTCTTCATCTGATCAGTGAGCGAGCCTATCAACGCCACTAAATCCTGTCGCGGCAAAGTCAGCATTGCCTTGGTGTAGATACCGCTAGATGGAGCGCTCTTTTGATTCGCCTTTTTATTGGCGGCCAGGAGGTCTTCGGTATCTTCAGACTCGCGGTTAATCAAGTCGGTAATATCGGCAATCTTCTTGCGCAAAGGTTGTGGATCGACCCCGCGCTCTAGGTTATAGGCAACCTGCTTAGCTCGACGTCTATTTGTTTCATCTATCGCCTTGGCCATTGAGTCCGTGATGTTATCGGCATACATATGTACCTCGCCTGAAACATTTCGTGCTGCGCGACCAATAGTTTGAATTAGTGAGGTTGAAGAGCGCAGGAAGCCCTCTTTATCAGCGTCCAAAATAGCTACGAGTGAAACTTCAGGAAGATCGAGACCTTCGCGAAGTAAGTTAATTCCAATCAAGACATCGTATTCACCAGTACGAAGTTCTCGCAGAAGCTCTACACGTCGCAATGTATCTACCTCAGAGTGTAGATATCGGACCCTTATTCCTTTCTCCTGCATGTAATCAGTTAAATCCTCTGACATCTTCTTCGTTAATGTTGTTACAAGGACGCGCTCATTTTTCTCAGCTCTCATCCGTATTTCATTGAGCAAATCATCGATCTGGCCCTTGATGGGTTTAATAACAATCTGTGGGTCAATAAGACCAGTAGGTCTGATTACTTGTTCCACAACATCGCCATTTACTTTTGCCATCTCATATTTACCGGGAGTCGCAGATAGGTAGAGTTTTTGGCCAGTCCGCTCCAGGAATTCAGGGAATTTAAGTGGACGATTATCAAGTGCGCTGGGCAAGCGAAAACCATGCTCAACTAGAGTTCGCTTACGTGATGCATCGCCTTCAAACATGGCACCTAACTGTGGGACCGTCACATGGCTTTCATCGATAACGACCAGGAAATCTTCGGGGAAATAATCCAGTAGACAGTTAGGGGCAGAGCCAGATTCGCGCCCATCTAAGTGACGCGAATAATTCTCGATGCCACTACAAAAACCAATCTGCTCCATCATTTCGACATCAAATGTGGTTCGCATGCGGAGTCGCTGGGCTTCTAGAAGCTTTCCCTGTTTTTCAAAGAGATTAAGTTGAATCTGTAACTCATCTTCGATTTCACCAATAGCTCGCTTAATTGTTTCAGGCCCAGCGGCGTAGTGGGTAGCAGGAAAAATATACATCTCGGTTTCATCACGAATGATTTCACCTGTTAGAGGATGAAGTGTTGAAATCTTTTCAATCTCATCGCCAAACATCTCGATTCGAATGGCTAACTCTTCGTACATAGGAATGATTTCGATGGTATCCCCACGCACCCTAAAGGTTCCGCGTTCAAAGGCCATATCGTTGCGTTTGTATTGAATATCAACGAATCGACGCAATAATGCGTTGCGCTCGATTTCATCTCCTACTCGCAGAGTTACCATGCGATCGATGTATTCCTGTGGCGTTCCTAACCCATAAATACATGAGACTGTTGCAACAACTATGACATCGCGTCTAGTTAAAAGTGAGTTAGTAGCTGAGTGACGTAGGCGTTCAACCTCGTCATTAACGCTTGAATCCTTCTCAATGAAAGTATCAGTTTGAGGAACGTAAGCTTCTGGTTGGTAGTAATCGTAATAAGAGACGAAGTACTCAACGGCGTTGTTTGGAAGAAGTTCTCGGAACTCATTGGCAAGCTGGGCCGCCAGAGTTTTATTAGGTGCCAGAACTAAGGTAGGTCGTTGTAGTTTTTCAATCAGCCAAGCAGTTGTTGCCGATTTTCCTGTACCGGTCGCACCTAGGAGAACGACGTCTTGCTCCCCCGCCTCAAATCTGCGGGCGATATCAGCTATCGCTTCGGGTTGATCACCTGCAGGTATGTAATCACTAATAACCTGAAATGGCTCAACTCGACGTTGTACATCAGAGACTGGGCGCATTGACTTAGTCTAGTTTGCAGAAGCAGATAAACCATCCCAAATATTCTCAACCTGGCGCAGCAAATCATCCTCACTGCCACTGTTTTCAAGGACATGGTCGGCAACGCCCACCCGTTGTTCGCGCGTTGCCTGTGCGGCGATGCGAGATTGGATCTCAGAGATATGTAGGCCTTTGGCGCGTAAGCGCGCAATGCGCAACTCCATGTCGGCCTCAACCGTGATAACGAGATCGAAGCGATCGGCGGCGCTCTTTTCAAAGAGAAGTGGAATTTCGTAGACCAAAATCTGATCACCACTAAGTGAATGCACCGCTTCATTAAATTGCGCTGTTACACGAGGGTGGACTATTCCTTCAAGGGCCGCAAGAGCGTTTGCATCTTTAAATACAATCTCCCCCAACGCGCGACGGTCGATATCTCCGTTTTTTAAAATTGAATCCCCGAAATAGTTAACTATTTCATCAAAACCTTCGGTCCCGCGAGCGATGACATCCCGTGCTAATTGATCGGCATCAATTACTAGCGCTCCGAGCTCAGCAAAAAACTGTGCGGCCAGAGATTTCCCGCTACCTATTCCACCTGTTAATCCAATGACACGCATAGATAAAGGATAGCCGCTGTCATTAGAACTATTGGAAATAGAAAAGGCCCGGCATTATCGCCGGGCCTTTTCAACTCAGTTCTAGTTCTTATTCGGCAACAACTGCCTCTACAACGCCATCTTCTGGAGTTGCTGCAGCGTCAGCGGCCTTGGCCTCTGCTTTCTGCTTCTTATGTGCCATGAAGCGCTCTTGAGCTTGGGCATACTGCTGCTCCCACTCTTCACGTGCGGTTTCATAACCAGGCTTCCATTCTTGGCTTTCAGCATCGAAGCCTTCTGGATAGATGAAGTTTCCTTCAGCATCATAGCGAGCAGCCATTCCATATTGAGTTGGATCAAATGCTTCGATCTCGATCTCATGTCCTTCATTTGCTTGCTTGAGTGAAAGCGAGATACGTCGACGCTCTAGGTCGATATCAATAATCTTCACAAAGAGTTCGTCATCAACGGCAACGACCTGCTCTGGAATCTCAACATGGCGCTCGGCCAACTCTGAGATGTGAACGAGGCCTTCAATTCCTTCATGCACACGAATAAATGCGCCGAAAGGAACAAGCTTTGTCACAACACCCGGTACAACCTGATTGATTGTGTGAGTGCGAGCAAATGCTTGCCATGGATCTTCTTGTGTTGCCTTAAGAGATAGCGAAACACGCTCGCGCTCAAAATCAACTTCAAGAACTTCAACGGTTACTTCATCGCCAACTTCTACAACTTCACCTGGATGATCGATGTGCTTCCATGAAAGCTCTGATACGTGAACGAGGCCGTCTACGCCACCTAGATCTACGAATGCGCCGAAGTTCACGATAGATGAAACAACACCTGTACGAACTTGACCCTTTTGTAGCTGGTTCAAGAAAGTAGTACGTGACTCTGACTGAGTCTGTTCTAGGAATGCACGACGTGATAGAACAACGTTGTTGCGATTCTTATCGAGCTCGATGATTCGCGCTTCAACCTGCTTGCCAATATATGGAGTCAGGTCGCGTACGCGGCGCATTTCAACAAGGGATGCAGGCAAGAAGCCGCGAAGTCCGATGTCAACGATCAGGCCACCTTTAACAACTTCAATAACAGTTCCGACGACAACTTCGTCGCGCTCTTACTTGCCTTCAATGTCTCGCCAGGCACGCTCATATTGTGCGCGCTTCTTAGAAAGAATAAGGCGGCCTTCTTTGTCTTCTTTTTGAAGAACAAGGGCTTCAATGCTTTCTCCGACTTTAACAATCTCATGTGGATCTACATCGTGACGAATTGAAAGCTCACGTGAAGGAATTACACCCTCAGTTTTGTATCCAATGTCGACAAGAACTTCTTCGCGACCAACTTGAACGATTGTTCCTGTGACGAGATCTCCGTCATTAAAATTTCGAATTGTTCCTTCGATAGCCGCTAGAAAATCTTCGGCTGATCCAATGTCATTTACTGCAATTACCGGTGTTGTAGACAAGTGAGCTCCGTAGGGATAGATGAGTAGTAGTTCCCGCTTTCGCGGCTGGAGGGCAAGAGTACGGTTTAAGCGTATAAAGGAGCAAATCAGCATCAGAAATCACGTGTAATCAATAGAATATGTCACCTATGAAGCGCTACCGGCAACTATTTTCGATTCCTAATGTCTGGGTATTGGTACTCGCTGCATTCCCGGCTCGCGTGGCTTACGGCATGGTGGGTTTATCCCTTTTCTTTAAAGCCCAGCAAGAGACTGGATCGATTGCTATCGCCGGATTAGTCATTGGGGCAAACTCTTTGGCCGGCTCATTTACTGCTGGAATTCGCGGCTCGGTGATCGATAAGTACGGACAAAAATGGCCACTGCGTATTTTGGTCCCTGGTTATGCAACGATGATGATTGTTGTCAACGCATCGCACTCATCACATGTAATTGTTGCAATGGCAATTCTTATGGGACTTACTGCGCCACCAATTAATCTTTCTGTTCGACCTTTATGGAAGACAATTGTTCCCCCTGATTTTCTGCGCACCGCTTACGCCGTTGACTCTTCGGTTATGAATACCGCTGGTGTCATAGGTCCAGTAATCGCAACGTCGCTAGCACTTTCTAAGCATCCAGGTACTCCCCTTATTACTGCTGCGGTTCTTATGAGTATCGGTGGTGGCGCACTTGCGATTGCACCCGTCTCGCGAGACTGGAAGCCAGAGAAAAAAGAGAAAGGTGCCGCATCATTATGGAATAACCCTGCACTGCGTTTGATGATGTTAGAGGGATCTTTTATTGGTTTTGGTTGGGGACTCTTTGATGTTGCAGTTCCAGCTTATGCAACGCTAGAAAACGTTGCACATCGCACAGCGTGGGTGTTTGCTGCGATGGGAATCTCGAGCATTATTGGTGGATTAGTTGCAGGTCTGATTTCTAAACGCACATCCTCTTTGCGCGCATTGCGCCGCACTTACTTGATGTGGTTTCTCGTTGCAATACCGATGGCATTTACCTATCCAGGTTGGTCTATGGCGATTGCTGGAGCGTGCTTAGGTTTTGTTGGCGGGGCAATCCAGGTTTTTTACTGGGAAGTCATGGAGGCCGTGCGTCCAAAAGGTTCTGCGGTTTCCTACATGGCTTGGTTATGGACAGTGGAAGGTAGCGTCATGTCACTGGGCGCAGCCGTTGGTGGCATCCTTTCGGATAATGTATCGCCGCAGTTTTGTTTAGCGCTCACCGCTGTCTCCATTGGCATGGGCAATGTCGTTCTCACTATTGGTAAAAAACGATTGATAGCAGCTGACCGCATTCCAACCGAGGAAGAAGATACTGCCGCCATGGAGGGCATTGCACCTACAACAAGTTAGTGTGCAGCCTCATGCCACGTTAAACCAAGTCCAGCACTGACATCTAGTGGTGCACGCAAAGGGTACGCAGCGCCCATTTCGCGCTTCACCAGTTCGGTCATTGCAATCTCTTCACCCTTAACAATTTCAACTATTAATTCGTCATGAATCTGTAAAAGTAAACGTGATGTAAATCCACCCTCTGTAATCGCAGAATCTACCCGCAACATTGCCAACTTTATTATGTCGGCTGCAGATCCTTGAATAGGTGCATTCAGCGCCATGCGTTCTGCCACGTCGCGGCGCATTCGATTATCGCTCATTAAATCGGGAAGGTAACGTCGACGACCCATAATCGTCTCTGTATAACCGACTTTACGTGCTTCCTCTACGACCGTCTTTAAATAATCACGAATACCACCAAAACGTTGGAAGTACGTATCCATTAAGCCTTGCGCCTCGCCCGGGCTGATGTCTAACTGTGCAGATAATCCATAAGAGGATAAACCGTAGGCCAGACCATAAGACATCGCCTTAATCTGTCGGCGCATCTCTGAATCAACTTCGCTCGCTTTCACACCAAAAATTACTGCAGCAATCGTTGCATGCAGATCTTCACCGGATTCAAATGCAGCCAAAAGTTTCTCATCGTTCGAAAGATGCGCCATGATGCGCATTTCGATTTGACTGTAGTCAGCCGTTAATAAACCGACATAACCTTTACCAGCAATGAAAGCATTTCGAATCGTACGTCCTTCTTCAGTGCGCACAGGGATGTTTTGTAAGTTAGGGCCCGTAGATGATAAACGTCCAGTTGCCGCAACTGTCTGCTGAAAATGCGTATGGATTCGCCCATCTGGTGCGATCTCGCTGATCAAGCCCTCGACAGTTGAACTGAGTTTTTTCGTTTCACGAATTCGAAGCAGATGTGTAAGAAGTGGGTGACCGGTTTTTTCACGCAGCCAATCCAAACTCTCGGCATCGGTAGTAAACCCAGTCTTGATCTTCTTGGTCTTAGGTAGGTTGAGTTCGTCAAAGAGGACTACCTGGAGTTGCTTGGGTGATGCGACATTGAATTCATGACCCACGCAATCATGCGCAGCTATGGTTTCTCGTCTTACTTCACCCTCAAAGAACTCATAGAGTTTTTCTAGCTCTTTTCGGTTTACGGCTACACCGATGCTTTCCATTCGAGCGAGTAGTTCTGCAATTGGAAGCTCCATGGAGTTGAAGAGCTCATTGAGATTGCGCTCCTTCAACTCTCGAGTGAGCGAATCCCGTAGGGAGAAAAGTACGCGAGCTGATGTCAAGAGTTCTTGCTCGGCAGAGGATGTATTAATAACTGAACCATCGCCCCATCGCTCTTGTAT
>CAEZXG010000031.1_pt1 | contig 12986 bp, 12 predicted proteins | sample 7265191 | NCBI WGS metagenome assembly CAEZXG01 (sample SAMEA6813902, study PRJEB35770) | uncultured Actinomycetes bacterium | biome: Freshwater; feature: Freshwater reservoir; material: water | place: Czech Republic | collected 2015-11-04 | depth 0.5m m | reverse complement strand
AAGTTAAGTGATGCCAAGTTACATGATGAGTTATCTAGTGACATGTACTCAGAGCATGGGTTCGATGCGTTGATGCGACCGGTCTCTGGGTTGGTGTGCCAATCGTTGATTGTGTCATCATATTGAATTCCAGGATCAGCACATGCCCATGCAGCTTGTGCCATCTTTGTAAACAAAGTCTTTGCATCAACGGTGTCGATAACTTCGCCAGTTGCACGGGCAGTTAAACCAAATGATTCGCCCTTTTCAACTGCACGCATGAACTCATCTGAGACACGAACTGAGTTGTTAGCGTTTTGGTATTGAACCGAGATGATGTCTTTGCCACCAAGATCCATATCAAAGCCAGCATCGCGCAATGCACGAATCTTGTCTTCTTCTTTCACCTTAGTTTCAATGAACTCTTCAACATCTGGGTGAGAAACATCCAGAACAACCATCTTTGCTGCACGGCGTGTAGCACCGCCTGATTTGATTGTTCCTGCTGATGCATCGGCTCCACGCATGAATGAGACTGGTCCAGATGCAGTTCCGCCTGATTTAAGAAGTTCTTTTGAAGAACGGATACGAGACAAGTTAAGTCCAGCTCCTGAACCGCCCTTGAAAATCATTCCTTCTTCGCGATACCAGTTAAGAATGCTGTCCATGGTGTCATCGACAGAGAGAATGAAACATGCACTTACTTGCTGTGGCTCATTTGTTCCAACGTTAAACCACACTGGTGAGTTGAACGAAAAGATCTGATGCATCAGCATGTGAGTAAGTTCGTGTTCAAAAATTGTTGCATCTTCATCGGTCGCAAAGTAGCCATGCTCTTTGCCGGCCTTGGTGTATGTAAGCACAACGCGATCGATAACCTGCTTCAATGACCACTCGCGATTTTCAGCACCAACTGCGCCGCGGAAATACTTGGTCGTTACGATCGTTGATGCATTGACTGACCAGAAATCTGGGTACTCAACACCATGTTGCTCGAATACGGTCTCTCCTGTTTTCCAGTTCTGCTGCACTACATCGCGGCGTTCCCATTTAACTTCATCGTATGGATGAATGCCCTCGTTGGTGTAGATACGCTCGATCGTTAAGCCCTTACCCTTGATGGTGTTGTGAGCTTTGATCTTGGCTGGTCGGTTGATAACCGTCTCTGACATATGTGTTTCCCCGTATTTCTTGTAGTAGGTCGTAAATTATTTATTTGCTGGTGCTGAACTTGCGGATATTTTTTCTTGTCGAACATCTGCACGGGGCTTATCTGCAGTTTTTGAACTCGAAGGAAGAGCACGGAGAAGTGCGATCTCACCTTCGAAATCTTCAAGGGAGGCAAAGTTACGGTATACCGAGGCATAACGTAAGTAAGCCACCTCATCGAGTTCGCGAAGTGGCGCCAAGATGGCTAAGCCCACTTCTTGAGCTTCGATTTCGGCCTGACCAGTGCTGCGAAGGTTTTCCTCCACGCGCTGAGCCAGTAGAACCAAATCATCTTCATTGACTGGACGACCCTGGCAGGCTTTACGAACACCGACCAAGACCTTTTCACGACTAAATGGCTCAGTTGCTCCGCTGCGCTTGATGATGCTGAGCACGGCGACTTCCTGAGTTGAAAAACGTTGACCGCACTGTGGGCACTCGCGGCGGCGGCGGATCTGTGTGCCATCTTCGGCAGGGCGAGAGTCGACGACGCGTGAATCATCGTGTCTGCAAAACGGGCAAATCATTTCGGCGTGTCTCCCTTCATCCTGCTTGCTTTTTCCCTTTTTAGCGCTAAAGAGGGGATTTCCAAATATACTCCAAAAACACTACTTATGGAAGTTTTATTGGCTTTGACCCCTACATCTAGTAGGAACTATAAAGCATCTCTGGAGAGTTTGCCCTTCGAGTAGCAAAAGACACGCATCTAGGGCGTGTCGGGGCTAGCACTCAGCTACGGCAGAACAGAAAACGCTTTCTATCTAGGCAGTTGGGATGCGAAGACGGGCTCCAGCGACAATGTCATAGCCGCTTAAATTATTAGCCTCACGGATAGCTTCCACCATCGCCTGAGTATCTCCCGTTGAATATGCCGAGGCGATTGACCATAACGTGGCACCTGCCGGCACAGCTACGGTCACATAAGAGCTGGCATGGCTGACTTGATCCCCCGCCCCAGATCGGGCGGCAAAGCCGGCCATCAGAACAACGGCCAACGAGGCAACGACAAGAGTGCGAGCAAGGCGGCCACGGCGATTGAGAGTGCCGGACGGATTGGCTAGAAACCCTTGATTTACACTGCTTTTTAGAGCTACTGAATTAAATGTTACTGCGCTCATGTCGTTCTCCTCGTACGTCGTGCCTGATAAAACCTTGGGGAAGGTACTCGAACACGTGTTCGAATAAGTTAATTAAACACCACCCCACTGACAAAAGGCAAGTAATTTTCGAACAGGTGTTTGAATTTTGGGTGAATATCTGTCACCATCTATCCATGAGCACACAGAGCCCTTCCAGCGCCGGCCTGAGCCCGCGCCAAGCCGAGATCCTTGCCGTCATTCAGACCGCTATGAATGAGCATGGCTATGCCCCTTCAATGCGTGAGATCGGAGCGGCCGTCGGCCTGACCTCGACTGCATCAGTGAAATATCAGCTAGAAATCCTTGAATCTAAAGGCTTTATACGTCGTGATGAAAGCAAAGGCCGTGCACTCGAACTCACACCTGAAGATGCAAACGTAGATAAAACGCGTCTAATTCCATTGGTGGGCCGCATTGCAGCCGGTGGTCCCATTACCGCTGAACAAGTAATTGAAGAGACGTATCCCCTTCCAGAATCATTAGTGGGTAGTGGTAATTTATTTATGCTCAAAGTCGTTGGTGAATCGATGATCGATGCTGCGATTTGCGATGGCGATTACGTTGTTATTCGTTCACAAAAAGATTGCAACAACGGAGAAATCGTTGCGGCGATGATCGATGGCGAAGCAACAGTGAAGACTTTTTCGCGTAAAAATGGGCGAATTTGGCTGCTTCCAGCCAATGACAACTTTGCACCCATCGATGGTGATACGTGTGAAATCTTAGGAAAAGTAACTGCCGTTCTTCGTTCAGTTAAATAATTACACGAGTAATAATCACGCGGGCTTGATCTCCGTAATGAACGCTGCCAGGTTCATAGACATCTATGCGTTTAATTATTGGTGTTTGAATTGCACCCATTGCAACTAATGAGTCGAGTTCTTGGGCAAAACCTTTAGCTTCAAAGTGCTCATTATTAACACCAACAATCAACCAGCCATTATTGGCAAGCAGTGGCAATAAGTTGCGTAAAGAGTGCGGTCCTAAATGTCCGTGGGTAAATGTGCCCGAAGAAAATAGCGCCTCATACGGTTCATTTTCATTCTCAACGGTTTGCGTTAAATCTCGTACATAAAGTTCGCGATAAACAACGCTGGTATCTGCTCGCGTTTTCAATCTGGCCAGTGCCAACATCTCTGGTGAAATATCCATGCCATCTATTACTAACCCCGGCCGCAATCTGGAGACATACATGCCAGTTAGACCAGTGCCTGTACCGATATCTAAAACGCGAGTAACGGCATCTACTTCATCATGAAAGACTTCAGCGATCGCTTTGGGGTATCGGTACTGCTTGGCATCGACAAATGAAGACTCATAGGTGGCGGCCCACTTGGCATAGAGGCGACGATTATCATCAGGGCTCTGTACTGAGTACGCCTCATCTAAGCCCAGGGCTTCATCACTCATAGCCCAAGGCTAGGTTTTAAGGCCGGCAAAGACAATAGCTCGATCAGTCAAAGAGCGCGGTATTGGCTAACCTTGGTGCATGAACGGCCCATTTGAAATGCGACTGACGTGGGCTCAGCCTGAAGACTTAATCGCACATTTCTTTAACCAAGCCGCTTTTGAGGGCATTGATACCTCTGCCGAAACTCAGAGCTGGTTAGCTGCAGGTGGATCCCTTGCTCCCCCACTGGCTGGCATAAAACCTATTCCTGCCAGTGCGCAGATGCGTGCCTTAGCAATTGAGATCACCAATCAACTTGAAGCTAAATTTCATACAAATCCTGAATTTGATTACAAAGACTTCTTAAACGCACTACCTAATTACAAGAGCGCACCAAATCCATCTCTAGATACCTTCTATGGGGCTTGGCTAGGCCGAGCCGCTGGCTGCCTATTGGGTAAACCCGTAGAAAATACGCAGCGCGAAGGTATACGTGCAATTTTGCAATCAAGTAATCGTTGGCCTTTACAAGAATACTTCACAGCCACAGCAGTTCCTGCACAAGTATTAGCTGAGCACCCTTGGAATCAGCAGAGCAAAGATAGCTGCCTGAAAGAAAACATCGATGGCATGCCAGAAGACGATGATATGAATTACGCGCTGATTGCTCTCTTAACCGTTGAAAAATACGGACGTGATTTCACCACCGATCACATTGCAGATCAGTGGTTAAAACTCTTACCTGCCGCCACCGTATATACCGCCGAGCGCATTGTCTATCGCAATCTATTAATTGGGGCGATTCCAACCCAAGCAGGTGCGATAAATAATCCATTTAAAGAGTGGATAGGCGCACTGATACGCGCTGACTTGTACGGTTGGATAAATCCTGGCGACCCTAAAACAGCGGCCCAGATGGCTTTTCGTGATGCACAACTGAGCCACCGACGTAACGGTGTCTACGGTGCGTGCATGAGTGCGGCGATGAACGCTATGGCCATGGTCAGTAAAAATATTGATGACGTACTTGATGCGGGTATGTCGGTTCTTCCACACACCAGTGCAATTTTTAAGGCCTGCCAGCTCGCTCGCCAACTTGGTGTTTCGGATATGGAGTACGAGCTAGCTTTAGATGCTTTATATGCTCATGTAGATGGCATGCATTGGGTGCACACAGTTAATAACGCGGCCCTTGGGGTACTGGCTTTGAGCCGAAGCAAGGGCGACTTTACTCAGGCAATCACGCTGACGGTCATGGGCGGTTGGGATACCGATTCAATCGGGGCAACGGTGGGTTCAATCTGCGGAGCGATGACTGGGGCTGAAAAAATACCAAGCAACTGGACTGATCCAATTGATAATCGACTTACTTCCAGTATTCCAGGATGTGGACAGTTAGCAATTACTGAACTTGCGATTCGTACAAAGGCACTTCTGCTTACTTAGCGCAGATCGCTCTAAATAACGCCATATGTTTACGCGAATGAACTCCATCAACTGGAATCGGTAAGGACGAAAACTTAGCTATCACCGTTTCATTGGTTGGATCAACCCAGACGTACTGACCATAGATTCCAACCCCGAATATTTCGCGCGAAGCGCCAGCTGTGATCCACCATTTATTTTTATACGAACCACCTGGATGCAATGCTTGTAAGTAATCTGCAGATTCAACATCGGCAGATGCGCCAGCAAAAGTCGCGTTAACCCATGCTGCTGGGATCACTTGTTCTCCATTAGCTCGGCCGCCATTGACGATGAGTAAGCCAAAACGTGCTAAATCACGCGTTGTACAAGAGATTCCGCCGTTGCCCACGGACAAGCCTTCACGATCAACAATGACGGATGCATCATCGTGTGCCCCCATAGGTTGCCAGATGTAGCGGGTGAGCAAATCTTGATACGGAGTCTGTGTTACCTCAGAGATTAACCAAGCAAGTACATCGGTATTGGCCGAACAGTATTGATAGGCCTTTCCTTGTTCACCGCTAGCCGTCATAGTTCGCAAGAAACTTCGAAGTCCCAGATCGTGCCCCGTTGTATTTGTTCGCCAACCCGCTGCTCGATCTAACCGTGCCATCTCGGATTCAGGATCTGAATAATCTTCAGAGAAATTAATTGCAACAGTCATATCTAAAGCTTGTGCGATAGTTGCAGCTTCATATACAGAACCAACGAGTTCGGGTAAGTAGAAAGCAATAGGTTTATCGATATCGACCACACCACGCTCGGCCATGACTGCATAGAGCGCACCTAAAATAGATTTAGAGACCGATTGCAGTAAATGCACCGAGTCTGGGGTCATGCCATTGAAATACTTTTCATAAACCACGACACCTTTGCGCACAACGACTATCGAATCCGTATCCACATCGGCCAATAACTCTGGCAGAGTGTAAGTTGAATCAGCCACATCGATTGTTACTTCGTCTAACTGGGTATCCAGCTCTACATCTAACGACAAAGGTTCAGCAGACGCTGCAATTACTTTAGTAGGTAGGAAGGTCGAGACATTCTGAAAGGCCCATCGATTCAAAGGTCCGTCTTGCCACGTATCTAAATCAAACTCACGAGAGGCACCTGAATACACTCGAATTAACTCGCGAGTAAATGGATGCTTAGGTGCATCAATTACTTGTCGGGTTGTTCCCACCTCAACAAATACGCCATCTTTCATCACAGCTACACGATCACTTAGGTGAGAGACCACATCTAGATTGTGCGAGATAAGGAAGTACGTCAGATCAAAATCACGGCGCAGCTCCTCCAAAAGATTAAGAATTTGAGCCTGTACAGATAGGTCTAACGAAGACGTTGGCTCATCTAATAAAACAATCTTGGGGTTAGTAGCTAAAGCCCTTGCAATTGCTACACGTTGGCACTGCCCACCGGAAAGCTCATGAGATTTACGGCTCAATTGGCTGCTGGCAAGACCTACGCGATCCATAAGAAAATTGACACGCGTATCAATGCTGGGGCTATCCATGCCGGCCAAGATCAACGGTTCGGCGATGGCATCATGAACACTCATACGGGGATTAATCGAGCCGGCTGGATCTTGAAAGACAAAACCTAAGTTAGCGCGCAGCTCACGTGTAGCTTTTCTAGATTTTCCAACCAGACTCTGGCCTAAAATTGTTGTGCCCCCGCTAGTTGGTTCAGTGATACCAAAGGCACATCTAGCTAGCGTGCTCTTACCCGATCCTGATTCACCGACTACGCCGAGAACTTCACCTTTATGCAAGTCGATAGAGATTGAATCCACGGCTTTAAATCCAACTTTGCTATCGCGCAGTGGAAAGACCTTAGTTACTTGTGAAATCTGCATGACTACTTCGCTCATGAGTTCACCGCCCAACACGCCACACTTTGTTTGCCGATCTGCACAGTTGGTGGCTCTTGCGCGCACTTATCCATCCGCAGCGAACACCGATCGGCAAATGCACAACCTTTAATAGTGGTCAGCACCGACGGTACGTTGCCAGGAATTGCCACCAGAGTTCCACGGGCTTTCTCGGCACTTGGAATCGCACCCAGCAAGCCTTGGGTATACGGATGCTGCGGTGATTTCATAACGTCATCTGTTGGTCCAGTCTCTACAACTCGACCGGCATAAATAACAGCAATCTCATCGGAGGTTTTTGCTACTGCCGTTACATCGTGTGAAATAAAGAGCATCGCAAAACCTTCACGCTTTTGCAGCGCAGCAATAAGAGTAAGAACGTGATCGCCAATCGTTGCATCTAAGGCAGTTGTAGGTTCGTCGGCGATTAATAAAGTAGGGCTGGAAAGCAGCGCCATAGCAATCATGGCGCGCTGCAGCATTCCCCCTGAAAGCTCATGCGGGTATGACTCTAAGACGCGCTTAGGGTCGCGCAAACCAACTGATTCAAGTCGGGCAGTCAAGGTCGTTGGGATATCGTTGATGCCTCGGCGTTGGGCAACCATCGTTAGCTGTGCGCCAATTGAAAAAATCGGATTAAAAGCCGACTGAGGGTTTTGAAAAATCATCGTGATCTCTGAGCCACGTATATCGGCCATGTCGGCTTTAGTAATAACGCCGTGATCGCCAAACTCAATCTTTCCGCGTTGAACGGCGCTCGATGGCAACAGACCCATAATCGCAGTAGCGGTTAACGTCTTACCGCAGCCAGTCTCCCCCACGATACCCAAAGTTTTGCCGGCTTTAATCTCTAAGTTGATTCCGCGCAGTGGGGTATTAGTAACGACACCGTTGATTTCAAAATCAACTTCTAAGTGAGAAATCTTTAGCACAGTGCTCATTGGCGGGCAATCCGTGGATCGAAGTGATCGCGCAAGGCATCACCAATAATATTAAAAGATAAAACTGCTAAGAAAATTGCTAACCCTGAAAACGTTGAGATCCACCATTGATCAAAGATTAGGTTGCGACCCTGGGCCACCATTAATCCCCAATCGGCCGACGGTGGTTGTGCACCAAGACCAATGAATGCCAGTGAGCCCGCCGCCAAAATAACTGTACCTAAGTCGGCAGCGATCTGAACTATCAACGGTGTTGTCACGTTGCGTAAAATATGTCTCACAATAATGATGCGATCTGGTACGCCCATAGCGGCAGAGATTTCAACGTAAGGCTTGGATCGAACAATGCTTGCTTCTACGCGGATTAAGCGCGCATACCAAGGCCACCACGAGATGATTAAGGCGATGAGAGCGTTAACTAAACCAGGGCCAAGAAAAGTAACAGCGACAAGGGATAAGAGCAGCGGTGGAAAAGATAAAAATAGTTCACTGACTCGCATGATCACGTTATCGATCCAGCCCCCGCGATAACCCGCAATAAGGCCCAATAACGTGCCGATAATGGCGGCAAAACCCACAACGGCAAGGGCTATTAATAGCGCAGGCCGTGCACCGAAAATAATGCGGCTCAGCAAGTCTCGGCCTAGCTCATCGGTTCCTAATAAATGATGCCAACCTGGGCCGATATAAATATTGTCAACGTTAGTTTCTCCAGCACCTTCTTTAGGAAAAGGTGCAATCCACGGACCAAAGATTGCCGCAGCAATAAAGATCGACATCATGACTGTAGCAATAGTGGTTAACGTATCTTTAAACAAAAAGGAAAGTCCGGCTAGCTTAGTTTTCATCGCATCCACACTCGCGGATCTAACTTGGCGTGGATGAGATCGACAATAAAGTTAATGACTAAATATCCAACAGCGGCAAGCAATGTGATACCCATGATGGCTGGGTAATCAATGCTCAGCAATGAGTTAACGGCAAAGCTACCGATGCCCGGCCAGTTATAGACCTGCTCGACAAAGAACGTTCCCGTAATTAAATACGCCGTCGATAGACCAGTAACGGTAACTATTGGTGGAAGCGCATTGCGCAGCGCTAACTTAAAAAATACTAAGCGCTCAGATAAACCATAGGCCCGTGCAACTTTGATGTAGTCCTGACTCATGACTTCTAGCAAATTCGCCCTTGCCATACGAGATAACAAACCAAATGAATATGCCGACAGCGTCAGAGCTGGCAAGACCATATGGTGCAGGCCATTTAGCGTTGCAGCAAAGTTGCCAGTAATGATGGAGTCAAAGATTGGAAATCCCGTTACTTTAGTTATCGGGTTGTCATATTTCAGATCGATATCAAACTGACCTGTAGCTGGAAACCACGCTAAGCGTCCGGCAAAGAGCATCTGTAGCAAGAGACCTAACCAAAACGCTGGCATGGATACACCTGCGATTGCCAGAATCCGAATAACTGAGTCTTGAAGCCGGCCGCGATATTTGGCTGCATAGACGCCCATAGCAACGCCGAAAATAACGGCAAAACTCATCGCAAAAAATATGAGCTCTAGCGTTGCAGGTAAACGATCAATAATCTCTTGCAGCACTGGTTGCTTAGTCGAGAGTGAGTAACCCCAGTTTCCATGCAAGGTCTGCCAGACATACTTAAAATATTGAATCGGTATGGGTTGATCTAAACCTAAAGTAATACGCAGTTTGGCTGAATCAGCAGCGGTGGCTTTAGGACCAATGTAAGCAAGGGCTGGATCACTCGGGATAACGCGAGCCAGTGTGAAGGTAATAAAACTAGCGGCACACAGGACTAGGAGCGCCGACGACAGTCGGTTCCATAAAATCCTCATGACGATGCCTCCAATAAAAAGTCGTTAGGTGCGCTAACGGTTGAGAGCGGACTGCGTTACACAGCCCGCTCTCCCCTCGTTAACCGTATCTCTATTTAAGAGAGCTTTACTCCAGCAAAGAATGCTGAGAATGGATAGTTAATGTTGTACTTAGGAATAGAGAACTTCTTAGGTACAACACTTACTTGTGCTTCATCATAGAGATAGAGACCTGGTGCCTCGGTATAAAGCATCATCATGGCCTGGCTGTACAGCTTCTGTGCAGCCGCCTTATCAGAGCCACTGAGTTCAATCGCATCATCTACTAACTTGTCGTAGGCAGCGTTCTTCCAGTAGCTCAAGTTAAAGAATGGCTTAGCACTGCTGTGGAATAGTGACCACAAGTTATCTACGCCTGCATCACTATATGTTGGCCAGTACTTAACGATGAAGAGATCTTGCGCATTAGCTGGATCCTTCTTCGCTGCAGCCCACTGCTGATTAAAGAGAATTCCCTGCACTTCTGCAGTAACTCCAATTGCAGCAAATGCATCCTTGATCAGCGGCACAAAGCGTGCTTCCGCTGAGTTCTCAGATGCGTAGGTGATCTTGATTGTCAGGTTCTTTACGCCTGCACGATCCAACATGGTCTTGGCCTTAGCCCGGGCCATTGAATACTGTGGAATCGCTGGGTCATATGGATAGATTCCAGCTGGAACCGGCCCACGTGCCTGCGTTGCATATCCCTGACCGCCAATAGCTGCGATATCACGGTAGTTCAACGCCATTGATAACGCTTGACGAACAACTGGGTTGTTCAGTGGTGCACGCAAAGTATTGAAGTAGCCAACATAGTTAAACGGTGACTTGTATTGAATCACTGAATACTTCTTGTTCTTCTTCAACGTTGCCATGCTAGTCAACGGAATATTTGTTGACCAATCAACTTGACCTGACGTCATCATCTGCTGTGCAGTGATTCCATCTGGAACAATTGAAATATCGATAGTTGAATAATCTGGCTTATCAGTTGCCCAGTGCTTTCCATATGCACTTAAAACAACAGAGCTTCCAGCTTTATAACTAGAGATTGTGTATGGGCCAGAGCCGCCATCTTTGCCTGACTCGTAGTACTTAGAGTCAGCGGCAACTGCAGCGAGCGCCTTTGGATTAACAATATATGCACCATATGTTGATGATGCAATTAGATCCATTGGAGCTGCATATGAAAGATTCAAGACAACGGTGTCATCTGATGGTGTTTCTACGCTCTTTAGTGGATCCCAAATAAAGCCTGCTCCACCAATTTTCTTGGATGAATCAAAGCTGGCTTTAACGGCTGCAGAGTTCACTGGTGAGCCATCATGGAATGTCGCACCGGCACGCAATTTGAAAGTCCAGGTCTTTCCATCTTTTGATGAACTCCAAGACGTAGCAAGTGCTGGTGAATACTCAGGTGTTACGCCATCTGGGTTCTTCCACAACAGTGGTTCATAAATATTGGTCATATAGAAAGCCTCAGTCGAAAATGACTGAACAGGATCCCATGTAGTTACAGCTGCAGATGTTGCAACCTTAAATACACCAGCGCCTTGCGCCACTGTTGGAATCGATAACGAAGCCACGGCTAGAAGTGCAGTTGAGATAACTGCAATCAATCGCACGCGCGGGGATGAAAAAGCGGTTTTCATGGACATATGTATTCCTCTCTCCATTCACAAATGCAGTCACCTAAACGAGGGTTTTCATGCAGGTACGTGCATATTGGCTGAAAGTTTAGGCAGGGTAGGTATGCCTGTCCATGAAAAAACCTTGCCGTTGCTATGCTTTCTAGGCATACTACCTAGATGGATTTGCGACTGCTCTCTTACTTCTTAGCCGTCTTTGATGCCGGCTCTATCTCGGCCGCGGCCAGAGAGTTACATATAGGTCAGCCATCCTTATCTCGCCAGATTCGAAATTTAGAGCGCTCATTGGGTGTCTCCCTCTTTACCGCTGGCCCCAAGGCAAGTGCAACACCAGCTGCGATTGCCTTTGCACCCATCGCCCGCGATTTAATGGCCCGCGCCGAACAGGCCGAGGCAACCATTAAATCGATGGATCACAACGAAGCGATTCGTTTAACAATCGCTGGCCCACCAACAACAGTGGCCGATGTTATTGCACCATTTATCGCGCAATCTGGTGCGCAAGGTTTGCTGGCTAATATCCGCGAGGTTCTACCTAACGCTATCTATCGCGAACTTGCTCAGTACCGCGCCGATTTAGTTGTAGGTACCAGTCCTCCCCCTGCGCATTTGGAGTACATCGTTATCGGGTACTCACCGATTTTGGCGCAGCTTCCCGAAGATAAAAAGAATGTAAAAAAGAGAGAGATTACTTTGGCCGAAGTAGCCACATATCCAATCGCCATCGTTGACGATAACCACAATGTGCGCAGACTTTTCGATCAGGCTATCTCTGAAGCCGGGTTATCGGTGCAGATAGCTTTTGAAACACAGTCCACCCAAGCATCACAAGCACTCGCTGCAGCTAACCGCGCTGTGTGCATTAGCTCTGATGATCCACGCTTTAACTTACATCCTTTGTTCATCACAATTCCCGGACGCAAGAACCCGCTATCGATTACATTGTTTTGTGCGTGGGACCCTGGACACTTTGCTGCAGAGCAGATTAAAGCTACCGCTCTTTTCCTGCATCAGTTCTATGAAACTCAGCGTTTGGTTACTACTGTTTAGGCAACTCTGAACAAAGAACCTAGTGCTTCACTCAAACCAAATCTGCCATTCACCTTCAGTTATCCATCGAGACATCACACCAAGTCATGCTCATCACATGAATCTTTCACTTATAGCAAGCTATTTTCATACTCACCGCCAGCCAGTAGATGAATACACCAAGTTAGAACTAGACCAACACGCTCGCCTTAGTCGCATACGTCGCGACACTCAAGCCATTGACGAAGAGTTAGCTCGTCAGAGCGCAACTTTAGATCAAGCCCGCCGCATCGCTTAATTATCAACTAGTCATCCGTCACTTCGACAAACAAAATCCCCCGCACAGTTAATGTGCGGGGGTTTTTGTGTTCCCTCGATTTAGAACATCTTATTTATGGAGCAGGTACCGTATGAACATCCAAGTTGTCCTT
>CAEZXG010000029.1_pt1 | contig 13318 bp, 14 predicted proteins | sample 7265191 | NCBI WGS metagenome assembly CAEZXG01 (sample SAMEA6813902, study PRJEB35770) | uncultured Actinomycetes bacterium | biome: Freshwater; feature: Freshwater reservoir; material: water | place: Czech Republic | collected 2015-11-04 | depth 0.5m m | reverse complement strand
GATCGGCCCACGCGGTTCCAGCTTCTAATGCACGCTGTTCTTTAACGGGTTCGCCAAAGTGCCAGATTGCACCTTTATCTACGCCGTCTTCGACAAGTACCGCGCTCATTGGCAGTTCAGGCACGTTCCATACACCGCAAAGTGTGTAACGTCGGTTTTAAAGCCATAGTCATCGGCCAAAGTATTTACAAAGTTAGCGGCAACTTCAATAGGGGCATCGCCAACGCTTGCACACTTTCCACACACTAAATGCAGATGTGTTAACTCTTCAGCGGCATGGTAGGTCGCACCACCGTGTCCTAAGTGCGTATGTTGAACAAGGCCCACATTTTCAAGTGTCTCTAAGTTGCGATAGACCGTTGAAAGATTGATACCTGGATGAGTCGTGCGCACTTTCTCGGCAACTTCTTCAGGGGTTGAATGTCCAAGCTCGCGAACTGCAGCTAACACAAGTTCGCGCTGAGGCGTAAGGCGTAAGCCCTTTTCGCGGAGTTCGTGCTTGTCGGCCATGTTCATACCTTAGGCCATAGCCCGTAGCGCGATTGGAAGCATTGTTTTCGCAGGGGTAGTCTTTGCCAATGGCCAAGGTCTTGCTACTTACGAATACGTCTGGCGCCAGCGCGGAAGTTCTGCCCGCGCTCGGTTTGCTTGCGCATCAGGTTCGTATCTTGCCCGCTGAAGCTAGCGTTCTTGTAGATGTTCCAGATGTCGATGTCATTCTCGTCGATGCACGCCGGGATCTACCTTCTGCGAAATCATTAACACGACTCTTAACAACTACAGGTCTTGGCTGCCCCATCATCGTCATTGCAACTGAAGGTGGTTTATCTGCAGTCAGTGCTGAGTGGGGAATCGATGATGTCATCCTTGATACTGCAGGACCTGCCGAAGTAGATGCGCGAATTCGTATCGCAGTTGGCAAACATTTGGCAGCAATAGCAAGTAGTGATCCACATTCAGGTGAGATTCGCAGCGGCGATGTTGCAATCGATGAATCAACGTACACCGCGCGACTTAAGGGAAATGTTTTAGATTTAACTTTTAAAGAGTTTGAATTGTTAAAGTATTTAGCTCAGCACCCAGGACGTGTATTTACTCGCGCTCAGCTGTTGCAAGAAATCTGGGGCTATGACTATTTTGGTGGTACTCGAACGGTAGATGTGCATATTCGTCGCTTACGTTCAAAACTAGGTCCAGAGTTCGAAGCAATCATCGGAACTGTTCGCAACGTTGGATATCGATTCACGATGCCATCAGGTGGCAAAGAGAGCTCTATTAACGAACGCGTTTAATCATGCGTCATATTTTAAAGATCCACCGCACCCTGCAGGGGCGAATTCCCGATACTGATCATGGCTTTTCTATTGAAACCTTTAATCCATCTCTACATAAACAAGCGTGGTTAGAGCTCAATAATAAAGTCTTTATCAATCATCCTGATCAAGGTAATTGGGTTATGCAAGATTTAGAAAATCGAATGGCTGAATCCTGGTTTGATGCAGATGGTTTTTTTATCGCCGTTGAAAATGGCCACTTAGTCGGCACATGTTGGACCAAGATTCACCATGACCTTGTTAATCAAGCCCCTGTTGGTGAGTTATTTGTTGTTGGAGTTGACCCTGATTACATGGGCCATGGCATTGGCCGCGCAGTCTCTATTGCAGCTATGAACTATCTATTCAGTAAAGGGATCCGAGAAGCGATGCTGTATGTAGATGCCGATAATGTAAAAGGTTTAAAACTCTACGAAGCGCTTGGGTTTAATTAAACGCGGGAAATAAAAAAGGAGCCAGGGGAACCGGCTCCTTTTCTTTCTGCATCCCTTTACTATGGTCGAACAGGTGGTACAGGTTTCACAGGGATACTAGCCTTCATACTAGTAACCACTGATTTAAATGTTGTACGTGCAGCAATCCGTGCATCTTTAGTTGTCGCTGCTGCAATCGCTGCATCTCGTGCAGTTTTTGCGTTAGCGAAAGTGCTCTTAGCTGTTTCGAATGCGGCGTGACGCGCAGTGCGTGCAGCCTGGAAAGCAGCTTTAGCGGCTTGGAAGGCGGCTTTTTGTTCTGGAGTTAGTGCAACTTTCTTTACAACCGGTGCAGTTGCATCAGCAGATGCTCCCGATACGCCTGCAAGTACAAAGATTCCAGCCATTGATGCAGCTGCAATGCTTCTCGTTAATGCCTTCACGTCAACCCCCTCTAACTGCCACACCGTTGTGCGGTTACCTGAAAGATAGAAGATATCTCTGTGTCAATCCACAATCAGCTCTGTGGGTTCCCTGTGAGTTCTCAAACTGCCTACGCAATTAAAGTGGGTGATCCAAGAAACGGCTTTCTACCCCTAGATTGAGAAGCAACCATTTAACTCGCTCTTGGGAGTACTGCATATTCTTTAGAGCATCAAAATTAAAATGGGCAACATTATTTCTTAATCGCAACGCTGTATCCATATTCTTATCAATAGTTCTAAAGATATTCATCCGCTTTGGAGAGGATATCTCTGGAAAAATAGCATGCAGACTAGGAAGCCACAGCGATCCATAATTCTTATTACTCAGTAAGAAACGCCAAAATGAGAGCGGCAAGTAATTTTCAGGAGAGTTTCTGCTCATCTGTAGTGCCACAGTTAGTGATTTCTGGCCTCGTTCGTTTAGTGGCAGATGCGAATACCAATGTGGGTGGTCACTCGCGTAGTTCTTACCCAGAGTAAGCGGAATTCGTTGCCGCAGATGTACTTCAAGTAAACCAATAAGTAAATAGGAGAATTCGAATTGCTTATGTATCTCTAAGTAATCGTCCATAGTGGCCATAAAGAGATTGTGAAGTGAACAACTGACACCTAAAGCGAGTTATACACACTTGAATATGTCAGCGCGCCCAGGTACTATTTATTCAAAGCCCAAGAGAGATCCCTAGCGAAAGCTATATCGCTTGGGCCTTCGTCTTTAAGAAACAAGTTCGGCGCACATAACACGAAATGCATGAGTATGCGCATCTACATCGGCCGCCGTTGTATCAGGACACATCAAAGCCATATTGTGAAAAGGCGTAATCAAAAAACCATCGTTGAGCATACGCAGATGTATGTACTGCTCTAGTTCAAAGTCTCCGGCATTATTCGCATCGGCCCCAGTAACCGGAGCGGTCTTGCCAAACATATATTCACCACGTGCACCTAAACGATTACACGTCCACGGTAAATCAAACTCTTGTATCGCAGCATCTACGCCATCAGACCAGCGCGTACCTAAATCAATCATCCGATCAAAGTTCTCTTGTGTTAAAACTTGAGTCAATGTGGCGCGCATAGAAGCAAGCGATAGTGCGTTACCAGCCAAAGTGCCACCGATTCCGCCAGTGTCGATGATCTCTAGTTCAACCATTTTTTTAATTGAATCAGCGATCTCGTGCGTCATTCCAAAAGTTCCAGTAGGAATTCCACCGGCGATAGCTTTACCAATAGTCAGGAAATCCGGCTTTAATCCACGGTCGGCGGTCATTCCACCGGGGCCAACTGAAATCGTATGGGTCTCGTCGATAATTAAAATGGTTCCATAATTTTTAGCTAAAGCCTGAACGGCCTCTAAATAACCAGCGTGGGGTAGAACAATTCCAACATTAGTCATCGCAGGTTCCATCAAAATCGCTGCAACATCACCATGTGCTAAAGCTTTTTCCATACCTGAAATATCGTTGAACTCAACTACGCGGGTAGTGACATCAAGTGCAACTGGCGCGCCGATATTTCCTTCACGGGCTACGGTATTTCCATCTGAATCAAACGTTGCAAAAGTTTCATCAACGCTGCCGTGATAACAACGATCGATGACGACAATCTTCGAACGGCCAGTAATCATTCGTGAATAACGAATCACATGGCGATTAGCATCGGTGGCCGACACTGTGAACTGCCACAGAGGTAAACCAAAGCGACGGGCTAGCTCGCCCGAAACAATCGCTGCATCTGCAGTAGGTAACATGGCAGTAATTCCCTTGCCAACTTGTTCTCGAATCGCAGCGACCGTTGCATCGGGTGAGTGGCCGGTCATTGATCCGGTATCACCTAAACAAAAATCAATATAGGTATTTCCATCAACGTCAGTAAAGCGCGCACCTTTAGCATTCTCAACAAAAACTGGATAAGCACCGGGCCACTTGGCCATCCATGACATAGGTACACCGCCAGGCATATTTTTCTTTCCAGCTTCGAAGAGTGCACCGCTCTTAGGATGTAACGCTAAAAAGCGAGCATCTTCGACTGAACGTAGCTGTGCTAAATGCGTGCGATTAATCATTGTTAATCCATATCCAAACGCTCGAAAACGAATAAGGCCTCTATGTAATCCTCACCAGTGATTCCTAAATTCTGCGCATCAGGTGGTGCGGTCTGAGGTTCAATGCACACGCCTTCACTGTCTTCAGTAAATACGACCCACCAAGGCGCATCGGACTCAATAGATATGCGGGCAACATCCTCCCAAACCACTGCAGGGGTGCCTTTTATGCCGGTAAAAGCATCATCCCAAGGCTGAGGAGTCGGCTTACTACGCTCACCCGTTGGAATCCCTTCGCTGTTGCGAATCAACATCTCCGTGGCTTCAAACTCAACTTCAGCACTTCCGCCGCGATCTAAATCGCGTGCAAACCACGGATGCATTCCCATCCATACTGGTAAGTCGCAACCGTTAGCGTCATATTCCAACGACCACCGTACTGCGTCATCTAAAACTTCAATTCTCTGTTCGACCGTTGCTCCGTTATAGGGCGCCGGTAAGTGCAACAGTGATCGGCCGGGGCCAATTTCTTGCCAAGAACTTATAAGGCCAAAGCCATGCAGTGCATGAGGCGGATCTATTGTTGCAGGAAGCTGAAAACTTTCTCCAGCTGCATTAGTAATCAGACCCTCGTTAATGCGACCAGCCCAAGGCGCCATCGAATACCAACCCGAAGTATGGACTTGTCCGCGAAAAGGCACAGCAAATTCATTATCTCGCCACTTGAGCGAAACGATTCGGCCGCCATTGTCATCATCGATAGCAATCTGAAACTCGGCATCATCTATGAACTGCATTAGGACTCCATTACTAATTCGTGCATTCGTGGAGGTTGAGCACCTGCACGTGAACATGTGATTGCAGCCGCTACTGCTGCCCTATGTAAAACTGCATTGAGTGTATGACCAACTAGACCAGCCACTGAATGCTTAATGACACCTTCTACAATAATTGCACCGACTGTATCTCCTGCGCCAACTGTATCTACTACTTCGGTCGTAATCCCATCAACCTCTTCTACTCCATGGTCGGTATAACCAATCAGACCCTGGGCTCCACGCGTAATAACTACACAGTTAACGCCGCCAGAAATCCACCGTCGTGCAACTTCATCCAAGCTTTCATCTGGGTAAAGCCAAGCGATATCCTCATCGCTAACTTTCACAATCGATGCGATACCCACCCATTTTTCAGCGGCCTGGCAGTACTTTTCGCGGTCGCCCATAACACTTGGACGAATGTTGGGATCAAAGACTATAGGTGCAAACTCTCCAACCTGCACTGCCCAGTCATAGAGAACACTGGCCGATGGCTCAATAACCGTTACTAGTGTTCCGATATGCAGTACCGACGGCTTTAACCGTTCAGGATCTGGTAGCCATGCTTTATCAAAATCAAAGGTCGCTGTGCCATCTATAAGAAACTCATAGCTTGCCCCACCATGTGAATCTAACGTCACCATGGCCGTACACGTTGGTTTCTCACTTGAGTTACACAGTCCTAAACCCACGTTGTCCATTGATAACTCTTTGCGTGCGCTAACACCAAATGCATCGGTTGAAATTCCATCAATAAAATCAACGTCATATCCAAGTCGTGCTAACGCCTTTGCAGTATTGGCTGGACCGCCACCAACGACTGGTCCGGTCGGCAAAATATCAATCAGAACCTCACCACATACCCAGATACTCATGTGAGCTCACCTTTGCGCGCAAGAAACTCGGTTATGATTTCAACACCTAGTAAATGATCTTCCACTTGTGGTAACCCACTAATAATTAAAATACCAACAAAGCCCACTCCGCTTACATTCAATGCTAAGCCTCCACCATGAATGGCGTGCGTCTCTTCCGGCAATCCTGTCTCGACATACCAATCGACGCCTTTTTCTTCGGCTAAAACTCTTTCATACATTGTGGATTTACTCGTAGCCATCACGACTCGGGCTTTGCGCGCAATCCACGAATCATTTGTTGGTGAAGAACCCGGCAAGGATGCGTGAAAAACAATCCACTCTTTTAATCGCACCTCAATGGCGATTGGTAATGCGCGCTGCGTTGCAATTGCCAGTGCAATCTGGCCAACCTCAACTGCTTCGGCTTGGGATAGCGATGGAAGGACAAGGGTTGCAGCCTCTAGAGCTAAGCCCTGGCTAGTAAATCCGCCGGTTGTCTGCACCATGTGGGCAATTGTGCCTCATTGTGGCCGCATCTGAACAAGGTAACCTTGCGCAATGATTACTCTTCCTGAGACTGACCTTGTTGTTCATGAACTGTGCCTTGGTAGCAATATCTTTGGCTCAAATGCCGATGAGGCACAGTCTCACGCAGTTTTGGATGCGTATCGCAGCCACGGTGGAAATTTCATCGACACTGCCGATATGTATAACCAGTGGGTTCCAGGTCACATTGGTGGTGAGTCAGAGAGCGTTATTGGTAGCTGGCTAGAAAAAATTAATAATCGCTCTGAGATGGTTATTGCAACAAAGGTTTCAAAGATGGATCGCCGACCTGGGTTATCAGCTGCAAATATTATTGCCGCATGTGAGGACTCGCTTAACCGTCTGCGCACCGATTACATCGACCTGTACTACAGCCACGATGATGATCTTAAAACTCCTATGGTAGAAACCCTTGGCGCATATGCTCAATTGATTGCGCAAGGAAAAGTGCGCTACATCGCCGCATCTAATTTTTCACCGGAGCGTTTACGCCTTGCTATGAAAACTAGTGAGGAAAATAACCTGCCGTCCTACGTTGCAGTGCAAGATTTATATAACTTAGTTGACCGTACAACGTACGAGAGTGGTATGGCTCAAGCCGTTGCTGACATTGGAATTTCAAATATTCCTTTTTACGGCATCGCGCGAGGTTTCTTAAGTGGTAAATATCGCCCTGGAGTAACCGATGTTGATTCAATGCGAGCTGCCGGCGCACGTGAATATGCAACTGATAAGGGCTATGCCGTTATTGCTGCGATGGATCACATTTCTGCCGCCCATGACAACGCACCGCTCAGTGCAATTGCCCTTGCCTGGTTGCGTGCGCAATCAACTGTCAGTGTTCCAATCGCATCGGCACGCACCGTTGATCAGCTAAAGGAGATCATCCAAATTGTTGAGCTTTCAGCTGAAGAAATAGCAGAACTAAGCGCTCTTTCCGCTTAATCTGGCAGCTAAAATCGTTGCCACGTTAAGCCAACGCTTGACTTGATCATCGGTAAATGGCGTTGGGCTATTTGTCATAACATACAAGCCTGTGAAGGTTGCGCCACTAAATTGATAGAAACCTAACAACTGACGCGCAGCTGGCCCAGAATCAATTTGGGTATTAACAAACACTCGTGAATCTTCTGGTACCACCCCTGTTGGAATCGTAGGTAGGGCGTTAAATAGGTAAGAAACGGTTGCACCAGTTGCATCTTTATAGCCCTTATCGATAACACACTGAGCTAAAGCTTTAGCTAGTTCAGCCCGCGCAGCTTGAGCTGCAACTACCGATGAATACCTGACAACTTCAGTCGATAGAAAAATAAATGGACTATTTGCTTTCGTCACAGTCAGTTGACGACGTTCAATACGATCCTTCTCTGATGGATAAACTGCATTACATAGATCCAGACTTGGATCATCTAATGTTGTTCCGCGAGACATAGGTAAAACTGTCCACTCTTGACTAAAATCAGTTGCATTAAAGCCAAGGCCAGATAGCACTAACTGCTTAGGATCGGTAAGCGATGTATCTAAGGCTGGTGGCGTGCGATCTAGATTGGTCACGTTTGTGAAACTTCCACTGGCCGTTACTGTTCCAAGGAGTACAAAGTTGCTGCCAGTTATGCGAATAACTTTTCGATCCTTATTAAAGTTTAAAGAGGCTACGAGTCGTAGCTTGGCCGCAGTTGAGTTAGCAATAGTGGCCACAGTTGTTGTGCCCGTTGTGACAACGGCAGTTCCTGCACCGGCAACGATGCTAAATTTTCCAGTTTGCAGAAATGATGCCGTGCACTTGCCGGTGCACTTGAGTGCATCTGCGCCATAGGCCGCAGGCGCTGCGCTCCATTTACCGGTTTTACTTGCTTTAGTGGCGAGTGAAAGATTAGTTTTAATACTGATATCACCCGTTAAACCATTTCCCAGGCAGTCAAAAACTTGTGCAGTTGTTGAAATCGGAGTTGTTGGGCTCACTAGAAATGCTGGTGCAGTTTTTGCGGTGCTCTTCTGTGTGATAAAACCATCTTCATTAATTAGATTAGTTGCACATAAACCACTGCCGGTGTCTTTAGCCCCAGTCCACTTAACCGAGTATTGACCATCAACTAGCGCCGCGGTTTCAAAATCTGCTGTAACAACTGGGCGACCACGGTCGATCGTAATCTTAACTGCAGGAGTCCATGCGCTCTTATTGCCAGCGATATCGATTGCACGAATGGAGATTGAATAATCACCTTCAGGTAGATCGCGAATATGTACGGTTGGAGGTGCTTTGAAGGGATTTAAAACTGTTGGCGCCCAGTTCTCGGTCACCGATGCCGGTAGGTCGGTTACAACACCATCGATAGTGGCCTGAAAACTTGCGATGGCTGTTTCGCCATCTTCATAGCCATGCGGAATGATTTCAAAATCAGGATAACGCCATTGATTGAGCGCACCCAAGGTAGGTACCGGAGGTGGCGTTGTATCAGGTGTGCGCTTAATTGTTACGGATGCACCATCGGCAGTTGCCACGGCTGAGAAAGTGATGTTGCCGGAATACGTCTTGCCTGTTGTATTAGACATCGAACCACTGGTTTTACCCAATACATACGTGAACGTATCTAGATTGATCATCCATATATCGATGCCGAGTGATTGATTAAATTCAGGCTGAGTTAAATCCTCAGGATTCGGACTTACTACTGATGCCACCGGTGGTGGATCAAGGCGATAAATCACTAGCCCAGCTTCATAATTAACGTTTGGAATCTTGCGTCGGTATTCGACCCAATATGCAGATTTTCCATCACGCAGATAAATTGCTTTTATACCGTTAGAGAAATCAGATGGCGATAAGTTAACTGTTTCACTGAGCCAGACTTGTTTGATTTGAGACTTATTTATAAGACCCATAGTCCACTGGTGATAAGTATTTAACGTCGAATCTGTATCGATGTTACCCATAGCATCTATGACGCCGCCGTATTCGATGGCTTGGCAATCAACGCCCCACGGACCATCCTTTGCGCCAGACTCACAACGCAAAAAGTTAGAGTGTCCTAAACCAAAAGTATGACCAAGTTCGTGGGCGATAACAAAGCCCGAATCTGAATCATGCAAGACCAACATTCCAGAGGTGCTCTTGGCATCGCCCAATGGTGCGCGACCACTCCACACACAGCCTGATTTAGGTGAAACAATTACTAGGTAGCGATTACTAAAATTACTTATTCCTAAGCGCTTATAAGCCTCGGACTTTACAAACTTCATAAAATCATCCGAACCCGATCCGCTGCATGGCATGCGCTGACCAAGTGCAATCGGTGTAGTTAAAACTTTTCCTGAAACAAAGTTAATAGTACGATCTTTAGTATCACCGACTAATGTTGTGTATGCCTTCCAGCGAATATTTACATCGTTATCAATAATGGCGGCGATTGCCGTTGCATCAGCTGGGGGCTTGGCAGCTCCTGGCCAGGTAACTTCGACGACATCTAACACGCGCGTATCAACAGCGACCGCTGCACTTAACCCAAGCGATGAAAAACTAAGGATTAAGACGATAAAAATATGCAGCCGTTTTTTCATGTCCATACTTTAGAGGCTCCACGCCGAATCTTCATGTCGCTCAATAACCCACACTAAATACCCAGAAAGTTCGGGCTGTGTGAACCATTTCGCCCCGTCCTGACCGGCCACCATCAGCGCCGTTGCTAGCGCATCGGTGATCGCCCCATTGGGGCCAATAACGGTGGCCGATTTAGCGCCGATGGCGATCATGCCTGTATAGGGATCACTGATGTGAGCCCCGCGCTCGTAAGTGCCTGACGTCGCAATTGCACCATCGGTGATGTCAAATGTCTGCAAAACCTCTAAGTGATTATCGGGATTGACTACACCGATTTTCCATGGCTTAACAACACCATCGGCGGTATCGAAGTAGCCACCACGCAGCGATAAATCCCCTGCTGCATTAACTTGTACGTGTTGGGCACCTGCCGCCATCAACATATCTGCGCACTTATCGGCGGCCCAGCCTTTTACTAAGCCCGATGGATCAAAGCCACCCACGACCGCCCACGGATCAAAAGCGCCATCACTTATCCACTTAGCTTGCTCACAGAGTTGCCATACTTCTTGAACCTCAGCATCGCAGTTTTCAATACTAATGTCACCACGACGAAGTTGTGAAACGGTTGAATCGGCTTTGTACGTTGAGAAAATGCGATCAACGTGTTCGCAATAATCTTTTACTTTGCCAATAGCAATGTGTAATTGGGCTTCACTAATTGCATCCGATGCGCAATCTACAAAAACCACCGTGCCCCACACATGGATTTCAGACTGCACTCGATTCATGGTAATACTTTACAAACCAGCTTTAGCTAGCGCTCCTTGTAGCGAGATATACCAACCATAAGAAGTATATGAAGCTCCCGATGCACCTTGAATCTTGTCGCTTTGAGCTGCCAACGTTTGCTTCTTTAAAATCGGTACCGCCATATTTGTATAGCGATCATTGCGACCACTTGGTGCCTGCACCGCAATGGCATCGGTGATGCGGCCATCTTTAACTGTTATCTGCACTTGCACATTGCCATAATTAACAAAAGTTGACGGGCCAGTAAAAACTCCAGTTACACCTTTAGATGTTTGGGTTGGTGTTGCAGTTGCAGTCTTAGTTGCTGCTTTTGTTGGTGTTGGTGTTGGATCTATTGTTTGAGTCGCATCTGGCGTCGGAGTAGTTTTTTTACGCGATGCTGGAGTTGGATCTGCCGTTTGCGTTTGAGTCGCAGTGGAGTTATTTGATGTAGCAGTGGCCGATGCGCTAGCGGTAGTTGTTGCCGCAGTCGTGGTCGAGGCCTTAGTTGCAGAAGAGTGCGTGGCAGATGCTTTAGTGGTTGCCTTCTTTGTCGTTGCAGCTTTTGTACTCTTAGTTGCTACAGGTGTAGCTGCCGCTGCAGAACTAACGGCGGCCGGCGTACTTGCTGGTGCACCGATTGCGCCACCGCCAGCTAAATTCAATGAGCTAGTTGATGACAATTGTGGCGGAGTAACCGCGAGCACCGCGCCAAGGCCACCTAAGGTGCCTCCTGCGATTAATAACGCCCGCTTCATATCTGCCTCAATCTCGTATCGCTCTAACGCCAGTAACGCTTATGAGGTGTACTTAACTGCAGCAACCTGAGAACTTCCTGAACTGCGCCCTAGTCTGAACTGCGAGTTTTATTCGCCATGAAAGGCAAAGGCCTCATCATGGAAGCGGTTCTTAGGCACTCCAACGCCCTCAGCAGCCTCGCGTACCGCCGAAACCAACGGCTCTGGCCCACAGATATAGATATCGCTATCGGCAAACTGTGGCACTAAGCGTCGCAGCGCCCGCGAATCCATCGGATGATTTTTGCGTGGGCCGACTAAATAGTGAATCCGAATTGATCCCCCGCTATTAAAGGCCATGTAATCCAGCTCATTTTTCAAGACCAGATCCTCTTCCTTCGAGGCCCTAAAAATTACATCCATCTGCACGCCGCCATTGAACTCATCCATCAGTGCTCGTATCGGTGTGATTCCTACGCCGCCACCAATTAACACAACGTGCGGACGCGTGCTGCGCCCTGCAGTAAAGGCACCATAAGGGCCTTCAACAAAAACGCGCGTACCGGGTTTTAGAAAAGCTAATGATCGCGAGTGATCGCCTAAATCTTTAACAGTAATGCGCAAGAAATGTTCAGTTGGTGCTGCCGATAAAGAGTACGGATGCGACATTAAGAAATGTCCGCGAGTAAAAAAACGCCAGCCAAAGAACTGTCCGCCTTGGGCCGCTAACTTACGTAAGTTACGCCCCTTCATAATCACAGAGACAACTCCAGGACCTTCTACAACGATTTTTTCTACGCGCAAAGAATGTTTCGCCGAACGCACCAGTGGCACACCAAATCGCCAATAAATAATTGCAAAAGCCATCAAGATATATAACAACGTCCAGTATGCACGGTTAAGCGGATGACCAATAAACATCTGTCCATTTAATACTTGGTGCATAAAAGATACGGCCACTGCAAAGTATGTGTAGATATGAATTATCCACCACGTCTCATAGCTCATCTTTGCGCGAGCTTTTTTGTAGGACGTTACACCAGCCAAAATCATCAATATGAATCCAGCCAGCGCCGCCCACATCCAATCGAAGGTAGTTAACAAGCGCCATAACTCGGTATATAAGCGCACATGGTCTTGGCCAGCAAAAGATAAGACGATAAATAAAACGTGAAAACCAATTGCAAACAACGAATACGGCCCCAGCTTGCGATGCCATGTCACTAACCGATCGTGCCCAACACCCTTTTCAATCCATGGGATACGTGCAACTAAAAAGATTCCAACGATTGCAAAGTAGGTACCCACCAAAGCCGACAGCCGTGAAAAGGTTGCAATCGATGCATACAGCGATGTGAAATCACTCTTTCGCACCGTGGTCAGCTGCAACGCCAACGTGAACCCCAGACCTCCACCCATAATCAGCGAAGCCCAATCGGTACCGGCGGCGGAGTGTTTGTAGATTCGTGTAGGGGCAGTCATGTGCCTATTACACCGCTAAAACCTGAGAAGAACCTGAGCCTTTACCGCGTGCCCCCTCTATTTAAGCTCTGGGTTCAGCGGATCCAACCGCTTCATCTGCGCCTTGGCGTTGGCCACCTGGGCCGGCGTCGCATTCGGCAGAGATGCAAGCGCTTGCCATGTATCAAATGAGTCAGGGAACTTATCGGTGGCCTCTAACAAAATAGTCATTGCTTCCTTGTCGAACTTGTTATCACGCAAGACCATTCCTACCAATGTCATGCGGTCTCGCT
>CAEZXG010000022.1_pt1 | contig 14884 bp, 15 predicted proteins | sample 7265191 | NCBI WGS metagenome assembly CAEZXG01 (sample SAMEA6813902, study PRJEB35770) | uncultured Actinomycetes bacterium | biome: Freshwater; feature: Freshwater reservoir; material: water | place: Czech Republic | collected 2015-11-04 | depth 0.5m m | reverse complement strand
TGATCCGAGTACAACTAACAGTGGCCACCCTTTTGGAAAAGCTGCGATGAAACGAGGTGACCACATGCCTGTCAGCGCAGATGCTGCGCCAAGCATGGTTACTAAACCCAAAACGTCAGTTAGTAAAACCCTCGTTCTATCTGACATTCGGTTTCCTACGAGAACTCCAATCGAGGCACCACCAATAATGGTCACAACATTTATAACAGTGCCGATTCCTGGAAACATTGCTGCAGGCTACGCAGATTCAATTGCCTACGCAACATGTACTCCTAGGCTAGACTCCCGCAATGTCCAAAAATCTAATCATGGAGTTCTTTCGTCCACACAAAACAGTACCGAAGACTCCATGGACTGCTCAAGGTCGTTGGGACCTAGGCTTTAATCGGGTCCTGATCCTTTTTGGCGGTCTCTTTCTATTCGGTATCGGGGATTCTTTACTTATTCAAGGAAATATTGGAAATGCGCCATGGTCGGTCTTCGCCCAAGGTGTCTCACAAAAACTAGATATAACCATGGGATGGTCAACGTTTGGCATAAGCGCCCTAGTTCTACTTGCCTGGATACCGCTAAGAGAAAAGCCTGGCTTCGGAACTATTTCGAATATTGTCATCATCGCAATTGCGATTCAAATAGGTGTCACTGTCATTCCGTTACAACATAATTACTACCTAGGAATTCTCTACTCCTTACTTGGAGTCGCAGCTGTCGGAATGGCTTCGAGTATCTACATCACCTGCGGCTTAGGACCTGGCCCGCGGGATGGACTGATGACAGCCCTGCACCACAGAACAGGTATTCGGGTAGGCAGAGTCAGAATGGCGATTGAAACGACTGTAGTTCTATTGGGTGCGCTTCTGGGCGGCAACGTGGGCCTAGGTACGCTCATTTTTGCCGCCTTTATCGGCCAATCTGTAGCCGTCGCTCTTGGTGTGGTGTCCCGACTTACCGCTAAGTAGCCGATAGGTTCCTACTTATCTTCCCTCGGCTTTGTACATGCCGATTGTTCGTACACGGGGTCGTAAACACCCCCGATACCAAAACAGAAAGGGATCATCCATGCTCGATTCGTATTTTAAAATCACAGAACGTGGGTCAACCGTAGCTCGTGAAGTCCGTGGTGGTTTCGTCACATTCTTCACAATGGCATACATCGTTGCACTTAATCCACTAATCATTGGCCTAGCCAAAGATGCCGATGGCAAGTTCCTCGGTGGCGGCGACGCTCCGAACTTGGCAGCAGTTGCTGCAATGACTGCACTTATGGCAGGCATTCTTACAATTCTGATGGGTGTAGTTGGAAACTATCCACTTGCACTTGCAACAGGTCTTGGCCTTAATACTTTCGTCGCTGTTGGAATTGCTTCGAAAATGTCATGGGCAGATGCAATGGGACTTGTAGTTATCGAGGGTCTCATCATCACCATTCTCGTACTTACGGGATTTAGAACCGCAGTATTTAAGGCAGTACCTGCCCAATTAAAGATTGCTATCTCAGTAGGTATTGGTCTCTTTATCGCACTGATCGGCCTTGTTGATGCAGGGTTCGTTCGTAGAACTGGATCTGGCCCAGTTCCCGTCACTCTAGGCGACAACGGAACGCTTGTTGGTTGGCCAATTCTTATTTTCGCTTTCGGTCTTTTCTTAATGATTGCACTTATGGTGAAGAAAGTTAAAGGTGCACTGTTAATCGGTATCGCTGCAGCAACAGTGGCTGCAATTGCTGTTGAGTCCGCTTTCAAGATTGGTCCTAACTTTAACGGTGCTACTGGCGCTGTTAACGCAAAGGGTTGGGGACTTAACGTTCCAACAATTCCATCGGACATTGTCGGCAAGCCTGACTTTGGATTATTCGGTCAGTTCAACTTGCTTGGTTCATTTGATCGCATCTCATTGATCTCTGGAATCCTTTTTGTCTTTACGCTTATGCTCTCTGACTTCTTCGACACCGTTGGAACAGTTACGGCTATCGGACATGAAGCTAATCTCATTGATAAGAATGGTGATATCCCGAACAATGATCGCATTCTTCTAGTCGACTCACTTGCAGCAGTTGCAGGTGGCGCTGGAAGCATTTCATCGAACACCAGCTATATCGAATCAGCTGCTGGAGTAGGTGAAGGCGCACGTACTGGTCTTGCTTCAGTGGTAACAGGAGTACTTTTCTTGCTCACCACTTTCTTGGCACCGCTTGTCGCAGTGATTCCATATGAGGCTGCAACACCAGCCTTGGTAATTGTGGGCTTCCTGATGATGACACAGATCAAGAATATTGATTGGGAAGATTACGGAATCGCTATTCCAGCCTTCTTAACAATCATCCTGATGCCATTTACTTACAATATTTCAGTAGGTATTGGTGCTGGCTTTGTTTCGCACGTGGTCATCCGCCTTGTTCAAGGTCGTCGCAAGGATGTACATCCTTTGCTACTCCTTGTTTCTGGGCTCTTTATGATCTACTTCTTAACCTCTCCAATTAATGCATGGATTGGCTAATTAGCTAATTTAACGAAGGCCCTGCGCGTGATAGTGCAGGGCCTTTGTTATGCCCAAATAATCGGGGTTAAACCTTGCGAAACCAGTATCGAGTTAGTTCGCGAAAAAGGTTTAGAGCCGAAAAAACCTCGATAGGCCGAGAGCGGACTTGGGTGCACTGATTTAATAGTTAAAGCGGGATCAAAGTGAGCCTGTAGCTCCTGCGCCTTTTTACCCCAAAGAATCGCTACGACTTTTTTCTCACCTAATATGCGTGCAGCTTCATTGGTTATTTCCTGCCATCCAAAATCTCCGTGTGCCATCGAATCTCCTGGCGTCGTAGTGAGAACTCTATTGAGTAGGAAAACTCCTTGATCGGCCCAATCACTTAAGTCACCATTGGTTCGTAGCTGATTGCCTAGATCATCATTGAGCTCTAAGAAAATATTTTTTAAGGAAGCCGGAAAGACATCAGAGGAAACTGAGAAAGCTAAACCTTGCGCCTGACCAACGCCAGGATAAGGGTCTTGGCCAACTACCACGACTTTGATATTACTTATTGGTTGCGAAAAGACGCGCATGATATGCGAGTATGCGGGTGTCACATTATGTAAATCAACTCGTGCATCGATTTGATCTATATCAGTGCGTAATTTTTCAAGTACCACTTGCCACTCTGGGTGCAACTGTGCAAACAAAGACATAGAACTAGCCCGTTGCGCGTGCGAAAAAACGACCGGAATCAAAGGTGACAGAAATAGATGTATCAAAAACAGCCGAGATATGTTCAGAAGTGATCACTGACTCTGCTGGTCCACTCACAGCAATAAGGCCATCTTTGAGTAGAAGTGCGTGAGTGGTACCGACTGGGATTTCTTCTATGTGATGAGTAACTAAAATAGTTGCCGGCGCTAACGGGTCGCGGGAGAATTCAGTAAATCTGCGCAGCAGATCTTCGCGTCCACCGACATCTAAACCACCGGCAGGTTCGTCAAGTAAAAGTAGCTCTGGATCAGTCATAAGAGCACGTGCGATTTGAACCCGCTTTCGCTCACCTTCACTGAGCGTTCCATAGATGCGCCCACCTAATTCCCGGACGCCAAAGGTTGTCAACAAGGCCATGGCTCTTGACTCATCCCACAAATCATAAACTTCATTCCATCGACCTGAAATTGCATAAGCAGCCGTTAGGACTACATCGTGGACTTTTTCATAATAAGGAATCTCTTCATTGGTTAATGCCCCACACGTTCCAATTCGTGTACGCAGTTCAAAGAGATCAACTTTGCCCATCTCTTTGCCTAGAACCGTCACTGTGCCTTTAGTTGGAAAGAGTTTGGTTCCTAGGACCTGCAGTAAAGTCGATTTACCTGCACCGTTAGGGCCGAGAATCACCCACCTCTCCCCTGGCATAATTTCAAAATTTATTGGCCCCAAGATGTTCTTGCCGGCCCGTGAAACACTGACATCGTTAACACTTAAAACCGATGTACTTGTCATAGGGCAAGAAGATACTGGTTACTTGCATCATGTAAGGCGATTTTGCCCATTAATACCTAGTGATTCGCGATAAACTTCCGAGTCTTATGGCCACTAACGAACAATTTACCGGACTAATCCTGCTCAGTGGAGTGGATAAGCCGGGTATAAATGAGGCTCTCTTCTCGGCCCTAGCCCCCTTTGCAATCACTGTCCTAGACATTGAACAGGTGGTCATCAGCAATCGCCTGATTTTAACGGTACTGATTGCTTGCAACCCGGCTCATGAAAAAGCTATAGATGCAGATTTGCTTACATGTGCCAGCGAATTAGGAGTCGATATTGCCACGTTATTTGCCAGCACAACCCATGACAGCATCGCTAGTAAAAAAGGATTAATACATGTTGTGGCGTTAAGTGCCAAGCTTGCGCCCGTATCCATCGCAGAGATTGCCGGAGCAATCTCCCAACTCGGAGCTAATATTGAAAGAATTTCTCGGACAGCATCAACTCCCGTGACGGCTATCGAGATGATTGTTTCGGGTACTGATCACCAAACCTTAACTAGTTCACTTGCACCGATTGCTGCTGCAAACCATGTCGATATTGCAGTTCAGCCCAATGGTTTCTCCCGATTTTCTCGCAAGTTAGTGCAATTAGATGTCGATTCAACTTTGATACAACAAGAAGTGATCGATTTGCTAGCCGACAAAGCCGGTGTTGGTGCAGAAGTTAAATCCATTACTGAATCTGCAATGCGCGGCGAGTTGGATTTCGCACAATCCTTAATCGCCAGAGTTGCCTTACTTAAAGGTCTATCTGAATCTGCACTAATCGAAGTTCAAGCCGACATACTTTTAACGCCTGGTGCTAAGACCCTCATAAAGACCTTGCACACGTTAGGCCATAGTGTTGCCATCGTTTCAGGTGGCTTTATAAATGTTATCCAGCCTTTATTGGAATCTCTGGAAATAAAGCATGTCAAAGCTAACACGCTAGAGGTCGTCGATGGAGTTCTTACGGGAGCGTTAGTCGGTCCTATCATTGATAGAGCGGCCAAGGCAGAAGCCTTGCGAGAATTTGCATCAATCGAATCAATCAGCATGTCGCAAACAGTTGCTATTGGTGATGGAGCAAATGACTTGGACATGATTGCTGCTGCCGGATTAGGTATCGCTTTTAACGCCAAACCGGCGGTTAAGGCTGCCGCTGATAGCTCACTTAGTGATCCTTACCTTGATTCCGTGCTCTACCTCTTGGGAATTCCTCGGGAGGATATAGAGGATTAAAGCCGGCAGGCGTGAATATCTGTAACTAAAATCCCTCGGGCGCCAACTGCCCACAGTTCATCCATCACTCTATTGGTATCTTTTCGCAGAACCATTGCCCGCACTGCCACCCACTCTTCGCGCTGTAATGGAGAAATCGTTGGGGACTCTAAACCTGGAGTAATCGCACAAGCCGCATCTACATTCGAACGTGGAATATCGTAGTCAAGAAGTACATATTGACGTGCAGTGACGACTCCTTGTAGACGGCGAATCAAAATTTCAAGTTCGGGTGGTATCACCGCGCCATTTCTAGTGATGAGGATTGCCTCACTTGTTAAAATGGGTTCTCCAAAGACAGCCAGGCCGGCTTGGCGCAGAGTATTTCCAGTGCTCACTACATCGGCAATCACATCGGCAACACCTAGTCGAATACTACTTTCCACTGCCCCGTCAAGTCGCACGACGTCGGCCTTAATGTGCAATCCAGATAAGTGCGCAGCTACCAAACCTGGATATGCAGTAGCAACTCGCTTGCCGGAGATATCAGCTAATGTCCATGAGCGATCAGAAGGTGCAGCAAAGCGAAAAGTTGATCCGCCAAAATTCAAGGTCATCTGCTCTGTTGCCTCTGCCGACGAATCAAATAATAGATCGCGGCCAGTAATCCCAGCCTCTAACTCGCCAGTGCCAACATAGATTGCAATGTCGCGAGGGCGAAGATAATAAAACTCCACGCCGTTGTCGGAATCAATAAGAACTAAGTCACGAGAATCCGTACGCTGCCTATAACCGGCTTCCTTGAGAATCGATAGTGATTCTTCCGCCAAAGATCCCTTATTTGGTACTGCGATTCTTAGCATTGAGGCGCCTTTCTATAGGTACTTATAAATATCATCGGGAGTTAACCCACGTGCCAGCATTAACGTTTGCAGGTGATAAATCAGTTGGCTTATCTCTTCGGCCAGTTCTTCATTTGATTCGTGCTCAGCCGCTAGCCACACTTCACCAGCTTCTTCTAGAATCTTTTTCCCGATCGCGTGGACACCAGCATCGACGGCAGCCACAGTCCCCGAACCCTCTGGACGAGCCAGCATTTTCTCCGCTAATTCACTCCAGAGAGAGTCGAAAGATTTCATACCCCTAGTTTACTCGTAGGTCTTACCCAGCCGTTACCTATTTAGAGGGCGCTTGGAAATCCTTAACCATGAGATGAAACCCCAGACAACAAATGGCAAGTAAATCGCATACAACGTACCTGTTGGGTAGTAGCCGTTTGTGAAGGCAAAAGGAACGCCAACCAAGTCAACGGCGATCCACACTAACCAGAATTCAACATAGCCGCGGCTCATACCGTAGGTAGCTAAAGCGGTACCGGTAAAAATCCACGTATCGACAAGCAACCACGTTCCGGACTCACCTAACGCTTTAAAAATCTGCATTGATGTAAAGAAAAATACAATGATGCAAGGTACGAGGATTAAGCGCTCCCGAGTTGTGGTCCACCGTGGGTCGACGGGTGATCCATTGTCAGTCCCGCGTTTCCTGTGGGCACTCCAGCGAATCCATCCATAAACACTCACGATGATGAGCAAGAGATTTCGACTTGCTTGTCCATAGAAATTCGCCGATGGTTGGTCCCCGTAAGCAAATACAGCGCCTAAAAACACTGTGAAAAGTAAGCCATCTCCAATTATTCCAACTGGCCAAGCCCACATATTTCTGCGCGCGCCTAAAATTGCACTACTTAAACCAAGTGTGCCGCCGATAATTTCGCGGACGGCTATTGATTTGCTACCGAAGTGAATTGTTGTTTCAAAAAGCCATGTAATGATATTCATAATTATTGATCCGCTGAGTTGGCTGCAGCACGTAATGAATCAATCATCGCAGCGGGGTCAGCGGCTTTAAATACAGCGCTCCCGGCGACAAAGGTGTCTGCCCCAGCCTCTGCTGCAGCACTGATTGTTTCTAGTGAGACCCCACCATCTACTTGTAACCAGATAGGACGATTGCCAATTATTGAGCGAGTTCGGCGTACCTTTTCCATCATGTCATACATAAACTTTTGTCCACCAAAACCTGGTTCGACCGTCATAATTAAAAACATATCTATCTCATCTGCATAGTCCGCATAGTCATCTATCGATGTCCCTGGCTTTATACCGAGGCCACATCTCGCTCCTGCTTTTCGAATAGCTTTGGCAGTCATAGAAATATTTGCAGTCGCTTCGACATGAATAGTCACACTCTCACAACCAGCTTCAGCGAATGCGGGTGCTACGTGATCTACCCCTGCAACCATGAGATGAGCATCGACTCCAATGGGACAGTCGTCGATAATCTCAGCACTTCTTGCGAGATCAAAAGTAAAGTTAGGAACAAAGACATCATCCATTACATCTAAATGCAATAAATCAGAGGATGCAGCGATGCGGTTGATCTCTTCATTTAACCGAGAAAAGTCAGCATTTAATATGCTCGGCGTGATGCGAATCTCTCGGCTCATGTGGCTATATTAACTTTTCTTAACTAACACCGCTAAATACATCGCATCGGTACCGTGTCGGTGAGTCCACAGTGACATTGCACCCTCTCGTGTGGCCTCTAATAAATTGGTAGGTAGGTATGGCTCAATGTCTACTAGTTCGCACTCCGGATGGTTCTTCAGAATATCCCGCACCTGCACGGTAGTTTCGGCAAAATGCGGCGAACACGTCGCATACCCCAGAACTCCTCCGACATTGAGAACCTGAATTGCGGCTTCTATGAGTTCGCGTTGCAGCTCCGTCAACGCGCGAAGGTCTTTGAGATTACGTCTCCATCGAACTTCAGGGCGCCTGCGCAATGCTCCCAGACCCGTACATGGCGCATCGAGCAAGATTGCATCGAAGCTCTGATTTCGTGAGGAAATATCGCGACCATCACCACACCATACGGAGGCGCCATGAACAACGCGTTTTACTAACTCAGCTCTGGCAGAAGAAACTTCATTAGCTGTAAAAGTAATCCCACGCGTTGTCGCAATACTTGAAAGCAACGCAGCCTTGCCTCCAGGACCAGCGCACAGATCTAACCACTGTTCACCTTGTGCGATAGCAGAAAATACTGCTGCTACAAGTTGTGAGCCCTCATCCTGAACACCGGCTTTACGATGCCGGATAAGTTCTAGAGTTCCTGGATTGCCTTTGAAATTGGCTCCAAAATCTGAAAATTCAGTAGGTACTGCACCGAGTTGAACTAGTTCATCTCGTGTTGAGTAACCAGGCCAAGCAACTAAGGTTGGAGTCGCAGGAACGTTATTAATAAGCAGAGCAGATTCAACCTCTGACCAATCTTTGAGCAAGTCAAAATAGGCAGAGATAATCCATTCGGGATGTGAGTATTGAATCGACATCCGCTCTACGGGATCCTTAATCTCTTGCAGAGGTGCGAACCATTCCTCCATGCTTTTTCGAGTAACACCTCGTAGCAGTGCGTTAACAAAACTGGCTTTAGATTCGCCAACTCTCTTACGAGCAACTTCCACCGTAGCGGCTACAGCTGCATGGTCAGGAATTCGCATCTCATGAATTTGATGAACACCAAGGCGGCACAAATCAACGATTCCGGCATCAACCTCATTCCATGGGCGATCACTCAGTTGTGCAAGAACCCAGTCGTGCTTGCCTTGCATTCGTAGCGTGCCATATAACAGCTCTGTCACTAAACTTCGATCGCGCTCTTCTAAGGAGCTAGCAGATAAGGCGGCAGGTAAAAGTAGATTTGAGTAGCCTTCGTTTCTGTTCACTTCACTCAACAAATCAAAAGCAAGGAGTCTAGAAGCGTCAGGCTTTGGCGACTTAAAAGTATTTCTTCGTGCCTCAACCAAAGTTTTCACCACCCAGCAGATGTGCCCCGCGAGCCCAATCTGCTGCTGGCATTTCACTCTTACCCGCAGGGATAACGCTCCCTAATTCGATAACACCGTTGAGTGCAGCTCCTACAAATACTTTGCTTTCTTGGCAATGAATCTGCCCGGGTTTTAGCTCCAGGTCGATCTGCGCCATGCTGGCTTGCGTAATTTTGATCGGATTTTCTTTCCATGTGCTCCACGCACACGGAGCTGGATAAAATGCTCGAATTCTATTTATAACTGCCTGCGCAGAATCTGACCAAACAATCTTTGCTTGTTCTTTCGATATTTTAGGCGCTATAGAAGCTGATCCTCGTTGTGGTTCGGGTTTTATTCCTTGTTCAATTTTCACAAGAGTGTGTGCAAACGCCTCCGGTCCCATACGAGCTAGATGTTCCAACATTTCAAAGCTACGCCATGTAGGTTCTATGCCCACAGGTATTTGCGTAAATAACGGACCAGTATCCATGCCTTTATCGAGTTGGAAAACAGTTAATCCAGATGTTACTTCGCCATTTTCGAGCGCCCGTTGAACCGGTGCCGCACCACGGTATGCCGGCAAAAGTGAAAAATGTAAATTAAGAAAACCAAAACGAGGGAGTTGCAAAATCTCTTCCGGAAGTATTACGCCATAACCAATAGTTAGAACCAGATCTAGATCGTTAACAACGTGGGCAAGTTCGCTAGGTGCAAGGGGTTTGATACAAGTAATGCCATGAGATGTAGCCCATGCACTCACCGGGGATTCGGTAAGATCTCTGCCCCGACCAGCTGGCCTGTCGGGCTGGGTAATTACCATGGCTAACTCATGTGAAGTCGTGAGTAACCAATCCAGTGTGGGGATCGCAACCTGCGGAGTAGCTGCTACTCCTATGCGCATTACGTGTTCCGTCCGAAAAGACCGTGTGGTGACTCTTTAATGGAGATTTTTTGACCCGCTTGCGAAGATTGATTAAACCATTCGGACTCACGAATCTCTTTCATAGCTAACTTACGTTCAGCAGGTGTCATTCGGTCAATAAAAAGAATGCCATCCAAATGGTCGGTCTCGTGCTGTAGAGCTCGCGCCAAAAACTCGGTGCCATCAACACTGATTGGTTCGCCAAACATATTAAATCCTTGAGCTACGGCCCGCATGGCGCGAGGTGTTGGATAACTTAGCTCTGGAAAAGAAAGGCACCCTTCCTCCCCCTCCTGCATCTCATCACCAAGGACGAGAACTGGATTAACTAAATGCCCTAAAACGTCATCTACGTTCCACGTAAAGACTCGCAATGGAACACCAATTTGGGGCGCAGCCAAACCAGCACCGGGAGCCTCCAACATTGTTTCGGTGAGATCAGCGACTAGATTGCGCAACTCTTTGTCAAAATCAACGACGCGTGCAGCCGGAGTCACCAGAACTGGATCTCCGAATAGTCGTATCGCTTGTATTGGCACTGCCCCATCCTACCAAAAGCCTAGAAGGAATAAGGATCCACTCGTATGGAGAGCAGTTGTTTCTTGGCAATACTTCGTCGGCGCTGAAGTTCGTGGACAAAACTCCTGACCTGCGTAGCGTCATCAACGTCGACATAGATAACGATTTTCGCCAATCCTTTTGGCATTGGGGTCGGACCGAAAACTTTGACGCTAGCAGGCAATCGCGCCTCTGAAATAGATTTATTTAAACCGCTAACAAGTTGCGTGGCTTCATTAACCGGACACGAGAGTAGAAAAGATTGCACAAACGGCGGAAGCGAAACCTCTTGGCGTTCTGTTAATTCACGGCGAATCATTGCACCAGGATTCCACTTAGCAACAGATGAAGTGATGGGATGTCCATCAGGAACTGTTAATAACACCACGCCTTTAGGATCAATCATCGCCGCCGTTTCGAAAAAGAGTTCACGTGCCCGTTCCTGTGCGCGTATGTCCGGATGCGAGAAGAAATTTAACCCTTCTAAGATAACTACTGCGCTATATCCTTGTGCACATCGCGGGGCTGCACCAGGAGTGGCAAGAACCAAAGCTGGCGAATCTGGTACAACTGTCTTGATAACGCCTTCGAATGAGAGAACCAGTGGGTAGCCACTGAATGCTCTAGAGATCTCTTCACCTGCACGCTCAATTCCACGTCCGGCTACGTATGGTTTTGTTCGATTACACCATGTGCACACCCACTCTGGAAAATCTTTCGCACAGACCGTGCAGCGCGGTATCGCATTCTTTGAGCCGATAGATAACCGACCGCCGCATGTGCATTGCGCTAAATTTTTACAGCGGGCGCACAGAAGTGCGTTTCCATAACCCTTACGCGGGACTAGAAAAAGTACAGGACCTCGAATGAGAGCTTTACGAATATCGGAAAAAATACGTCCTGGCAATAAAGTCCCATCATCTGATGCGAAAGATTTGACGTTGAGTTTGAAGGCATGATTAAGAAAACGCAATCTATTCGTATCGATAAGGAGTGAGAGCTCCATCGATGGTACATACCCAGTGAAGATTAGATTGATGGATTCTAAAGATTTGCGTATGAAAGCAATATCGCGAACATTGCACCCTGGCGAACGTACCTCGAAATGCTCATGCGAACTCTCCTTGTACATGATGATTGTTTTAAGATTAGATATAGGGGCGAATATCGCACTACGAGCACCAATCACAATGCAGTTGGGTGCATCCATGGCTTTCAAATAATTTTCGTATCGCTCGGCCCGAGTCAGTGAACTGTCCAACCGCAGATGGGTCAGCTTTTCGCTGTGTAAGGCATGGCTTATTTCATCTAGATCATGCTCATCAGGAGCAACTAGAAGAACCGAACCCTTCTTAGCTGCTTTCTGAATCTGAGAAACGATCTGATGTGCTGGATTCTCAAAGGGGTCAAAGGCAAGAAAGAGTTGATCGGCATCCGTGCGCATAACCGAACGAGCAATACGTGATTGGGGTGTGTATGCCTTATCTACGGCTGCGACTCTGGGAGGTATTGCAAGTCGAAGAACATCTGACGGATTCGTCGACCAGCGTTGAGCCACAACTGCGATTAGCTCTAGGGATTTTGTCGTTGCTACCGGATGTGCCGACAAAATCTTTGAGATCTGTCGTATCCGTCCGGAAGTCTCCGATTGTTGAAGTCGTTCTATGACGATGCCTTCAACTTCACGCGTACCAAATGGGACTTGTACTCTTACTCCGGTTGTAACCGCATCGCTCAAATTCTTTGGGACTGCGTAATCAAATGGAGTATCCAAATGAAAGACTCCAGTATCAACCCAGATACGAGCAATAGGTAAGTGTGTTGCCGCTTCTGCTTCGGGCCGTGAAATAACTTCGGCTTTGAGACGAAATAACCGCGGCGCAGCCACGTTCTACTTAATTGCCTTCTGCAAAGCATCAACGCGATCAGTGCGCTCCCAAGCAAACTCGGGAAGTTCGCGCCCAAAGTGTCCGTACGCACTTGTCAGTGAGTAGATGGGCCGCAACAGTTGGAGGTCTCTAATAATCGCAGCAGGTCTTAAATCGAAGGTCGCTAAAACAGCATCTTGAATTCTTTGCACCGGCACTGTTTCGGTACCAAAAGTTTCAACAAAAAGTCCAACAGGCTGGGCTTTGCCGATCGCGTAAGCGACCTGTACTTCACATCGTCTAGCTAAGCCAGCAGCGACAACATTTTTTGCCACCCAACGCATTGCATAAGCTGCCGAGCGATCCACTTTAGAGGGATCCTTTCCGCTAAATGCTCCCCCACCATGGCGAGCCATTCCGCCATAGGTATCAACAATTATTTTGCGACCAGTTAAACCCGCATCACCCATCGGCCCACCAATGACGAAACGACCGGTGGGATTTATCAAGGTTGTGAGATCTTTACGTGGAAGCTCAATAGTCGACAGAATAGGTTCCATAACAAATTCAATAATTTCTGGAGTTAGGGTCTTTACGACATCAACATCTTCACTGTGTTGACTGGAGATCACCACTGTATTGAGTGCGACCGCACGATCTCCATCATATTCAATTGTTACTTGAGTTTTTCCATCTGGACGCAAATAAGGAAGCTGACCAGACTTACGTACCTTTGCAAGTTGGGCAGCTAAAGCATGCGCTAGCCAGATAGGTAGTGGCATTAACTCTTTCGTGTCATCACATGCATAACCAAACATCAAGCCTTGATCACCGGCACCTTGTAGATCTAACGGATCAACGCCTGATGCAACTCGATGCTCATAGGCATCATCGACGCCTTGAGCAATATCTTGTGACTGCTGTCCGATTGAGATCGATACACCACAACTATTTCCATCAAAACCTTTGTCGGATGAGTCATACCCAATATTTAGAACCGTATCTCGGACGATTGTATTAACGTCGGCATATCCATCAGTCGTTACTTCTCCAGCAACATGGACCTGTCCGGTTGTAATCAGAGTTTCTACAGCGACTCGGCTCTTACTATCTTGTGAGAGTAAGGAATCTAGCACCGCATCCGAAATAGCATCGGCGATCTTATCTGGATGACCTTCAGTAACTGATTCTGACGTAAAGAGGCGCTGCGACATAAGTTCTAACCTAACTGCCGTATGGCGTAATCAAGGAGTAAGTCTGCGAGAGCGTCTTTGGAGACTTCCTTGAGCGCTATTTCCTCACCGTTTCGTAGAAGGATTGTACCGTGCGTGACATCTTTTCCGAATATAGCGCCACCGCTAACATCGTTGACATAGATAATATCCAGCGACTTAGCTGTCAGTTTTGACCGTGCAGAGTCAATATGTTCCGTAGTCTCGGCAGCAAAACCGATCATTATTTGATGGGACTTTTGGCGAGCTAGTTCTGCCAATAGATCAGGGTTAGCCTCGAGTTCGATGGACGTAAAAAACGCCTTCTTAATCTTTTCACTCAATGTAGTAACAGGTCTGGCATCGGCCACAGCTGCGCACATAATGAGCACATCGCAGGTCTTAAATTCTTTTGCCAATTCAACCTGCATGTCACGTGCACTTTCTACGTGAGTGATAGATACCCCATCAACGGTAGATGTATCCATATTTGCTGCAATCAAAGTAACGTCAGCACCACGCAATTGTGCAGCTCGAGCTAGTGCTACTCCTTGTTTTCCTGATGATCGATTTCCGATAAATCGCACAGGATCGATAGCTTCGCGGGTACCTCCTGCGGTGATCAGTACTCGTCGTCCAAGCAAATCCTGTTTGTTGCCGGTCATTGCATCAAACTCAGTCACTATTCGAGAGACTTCAGGGAAGCGTCCTTGCCCGGAATCATTTCCGGTAAGTCGGCCAGTATCTGGCTCAAGAACAGTGAATCCACGTGAGCGAAGTGTCGCAACGTTAGCTTTCGTTGCAGGATCGTTCCACATGTTCGGGTGCATAGCAGGAACAATCATCTTTGGAACATCACTTGCAAGGATTAAGTTGGTGAGAAGATCATCTGCTCGACCGATCGCAATACGTGCGATGAGATCGGCAGTGGCTGGTGCAATAATAAAAAATCCACTTTTTTGTGCTAACGAAATATGGGTAACTTCATGCACATTTTCCCATACTTGCGTATGTGCTGGACGCCCTGACAGTGCCTCCCATGTTGCAGCCCCGACGAAGTTTAGAGACGAGGGAGTTGGGACGACGCTTACTCGGTAACCACGATCTTGTAACCTGCGCAGAAGATCGGCTGACTTATAGGCCGCGATTCCAGCGCCAACGCCGAGTATTACCTCACGGCTGTCGGAAGACATTGCTACAAGAAAACTTTAAGCCGTTGGTTCGAGATT
>CAEZXG010000020.1_pt1 | contig 16288 bp, 14 predicted proteins | sample 7265191 | NCBI WGS metagenome assembly CAEZXG01 (sample SAMEA6813902, study PRJEB35770) | uncultured Actinomycetes bacterium | biome: Freshwater; feature: Freshwater reservoir; material: water | place: Czech Republic | collected 2015-11-04 | depth 0.5m m | reverse complement strand
TACGTAGATGGCCAAGCTCATGCAATTGATTTAGTTCAAAACGATTGGAAAATCCGCCCTTACCAAGAGTTAGCCGCAGAAGGTTTTTGGCATGGTGGCTCAGGTGTTGTAGTCCTGCCCTGCGGTGCCGGAAAGACAATCGTGGGCGCGGCAGCAATGGCGCACGCCAAAGCCACAACGTTAATTCTGGTTACAAACACCATCGCTGCCCGTCAGTGGCGAGAAGAGTTACTTAAGCGAACAACGCTGAATGAGGATGAGATTGGTGAATATTCTGGGGCTAAAAAAGAGATTCGCCCAGTAACTATTGCCACGTATCAAGTCATGACGAAGAAGAAAAATGGCGTATACGCCCACTTGGATCTCTTTGATTCATATGACTGGGGCTTGATTATCTATGATGAAGTCCACTTATTACCTGCGCCAATCTTTCGTTTTACTGCAGATATTCAATCCCGACGTCGCTTAGGTTTAACTGCAACGCTCGTACGTGAAGATGGCATGGAAGGTGAAGTTTTCTCACTTATCGGACCAAAGCGATATGACGTACCATGGAAAGAAATTGAATCTCAAGGTTATATTGCTCCTGCAGAGTGCATCGAAGTTCGTGTTAACTTAACTGAGAACGAGCGCTTAATGTATGCAACGGCAGAACCCGAAAACAGATATCGCGCTTGTGCTACAACTCGCACAAAGCGCGATGTAGTTGAAGCGCTTGTTGAAAAACATAAAGGCGAACAAATCTTGGTGATTGGCCAGTACATCGATCAGTTAGATGAACTCTCTGAAGTTTTGGGTGTTCCTCTCATTAAGGGTGATACGCCGGTTAAGGAACGTGAAGTTTTATTTAATAAGTTCAGGTCAGGTGAAATTACTTGTCTTGTTGTATCAAAGGTTGCTAACTTCTCAATTGATTTACCCGATGCAACTATTGCGATTCAGGTCTCTGGAGCATTTGGAAGCCGCCAAGAAGAAGCTCAGCGCTTAGGGCGAATTCTTCGGCCTAAGTCCGATGGACGAAGCGCAAAGTTTTATTCTGTTATTTCACGCGACACAGTCGACCAAGATTTTGCACAAAACCGCCAGCGCTTTTTAGCTGAGCAAGGTTATTCCTACAAAATTATTGACGCTGACGATGTCTTTCAAGGGAAGATTTAAATCTCTCTGGATCAACTCTCCAAAAATCATGGTGTTCACCATCTATCTGTATAACTGGAACTTGCTCACCATAGAGCTTCTCTAACTCTAAATCTCCATCGATGTAGATCGTTTCGATTGAGAAAGCTAGTTCGGCCCGCATCGACTCTAATTGCTCTATAGCAACTTCACAGAGATGGCAACCATGTCTGCTGTAAACCGAGATAAGAGGGGCGCTAACCCTGTTAGTTTGCTTAGAGATATCCATTTCGCCGTCATGTGCCATAGTCGAATCATCTCATCCTGATAACGTGCGCATGTGCGGGGGAACCAAGTAAGGCGACTTCAGGCCGTTGCGATAGCGGCGGCTTTGCTCACCTCTTTTTTGATCGCCCCTCCTGCACAGGCGTTATTCCGAGTGGTGCCAGATACAACCTGGGAAAGTATCTATGCTGGAAACGCTACAGACACCACACCACAAACTCGAGTAAAGACATCGAATCTACAAAGTAACTCAAAGTTTAATGTTAAGTACAGTAATTTTCCTGACTGGGCACGAATAGAAGTTCAGGGCGCGATTGATATTTGGGCAGCCAACTTTCAATCTTCAGTGCCAATCACGGTTGATGCTTCGTGGGGACGTTCAAGTTCATATGGAGTTCTTGGAAGTGCAAGCAGTGTGGATTTCTATCAAGGTTTTGTTGGTGCCCCAGATCCTTCACTGTGGTACTCATCAGCGTTAGCAAATGCTTTAGCCGGAAAAGATTTAGATAAGACAAAGCCTGAAATTATTATTCAGGTTAATTCAAGTGCGCAATGGAATAGTAGAGGCGATGGTGCGCCTACAGGTTCTGAATATGATTTAGAGTCAGTCTTCTTACATGAAATTGCACATGGTTTAGGATTTGCTTCAAACGATGGTTATGGATTAACTCGTGATTCATCTGGAAGATACGTTGCAGTAGGAAGCCTTGAGCAACCAACCCCATTTGATGCTTACGCCCAGACTGCCGATGGTCGACGACTTGCAGATATTCCAACACCGTCAACTGAATTAGCATCCATTTTGACATCTTCTTTAGTGTGGGCTGGTCCGCTTGGAATTAAAGCTAACAATGGAGAAAAACCTAAGCTCTATACGCCATCTCGATATCAAGCTGGATCATCAACTAGCCACTTAAATGAAGATACGTTTTCAAAAACTGGACTTAATTCGGTCATGACTCCTAGCCTTGATCCAGGTGAGATTTTCCGCGAACCAGGACCGCTGTTGTTGGCGATGATGGAAGATATGCGCAATAAGCCACCTCTCGGAGTTGCAACTGGCCTGCCAGACTCACCACGAAACGTTAAGGCGTATATAGGTGATTCAAGCGCCCTAATTGTCTTTGATCCGCCAGCAAATTTAAGAACTGCTCAGTTAACTGAATATGTTGTTAAGAATCTAAAAACCGGCGTTGAAAAGAAGACGCTTGCTAGCCCTGTAGTTATGAGTACATTAAAAAATGGAACTAGCTACTCGTTCAGCATCATCGCTCGTAATGCTTTGGGAGATTCCAACGCAGCAGTAACACCGACCATGATTCCCCAAGCAGGCTGGAAGAACACCGTTGTGGATGACTCTGCTGATGCAAAGTCTCTTGCAAGTACAACATTTAATGGGCAACCTGCCATCGCTTATACCGACTCCAAAAGCGGCGACTTAAAGCTGGCTACTTTCGATGGAAAAATCTGGAAGAAAGTCACTGTAGATGGTGCCGGTGGAACTGGTGGGCGCACTAAGAATCTAATTAATGGTCCGGTTTCTATGTGTGTAAACGGCACGGGAACTAAACAGACATTACATATTTTTTATACCGATGGAAGCGATAAGGATCTTCGGTATGTAGCGTATAACGGTAAAAGTTTTGCTTTTGAGGTTGTTGATGGCAAGGGTGCTTCTCTCAATGACTACTCAGATCCTATTCGTGTACGTTCTTCTAGTGATGTGAGCGTTTCAAACGCCTGCGTTGCTACACCAAATACTGTCCAAGTATTTTATCGCGACGAAAGCCAAGGCGTTTTATTAGGCGCAGTTAAAATTAAAAACGCAGCGTGGAGTTATGAATTAGTCGATGGCGATCGAGCAACTGATGGTCGTTCAACTGGAGATATTGCATTGCATTTAGCTGCCACTTTCGATGGTTCACAAACTGTCGTTATATACGACTCTGTAGTTGCGGTAAATCAAAAGCAAGAAACTTCAACGGGCGAAGTCAGAGTTGCATCTAGAGCTGGTACTGATGCAAAGGGCTGGACATATCAAACCTTGGATTTACCTAGCGATAATGCGAATGTATTTGGTTTTGATGTTGGCCTAGTGCGCGTTGGGAATGATGTACTGGCATCCTGGTTAGCATCATCTTTAGTATCTTCACCTAAACCAGATCAAATACGCTGGGCACTATTGAGTGAACCAACAAATGTTAAGTCAAGTACAACCGAGAGCTTTGGAACACCTGGAGAACACCTTCTGCTGGATGGTAAAACAATTGTCTTTGGCTGTCAGGAACGGTTGTGCTCACTTGATACGTCCAAAATTACTCTCGGTCAGAGTTCAATTCGTTTAATTACAAACACCCAAGCATCTGAAAAAACTCAGAGCACTTGGGTGACTGTGAACAAAGTTAAATACTTACTTGCCAGTGTTGGTGGCAAGTTAGTCCTACTAAAACCGTAATTACTATTTAGCGTTACGGCGCTGAATGCGAGTCTTCTTAAGAAGTTTCTTATGCTTCTTCTTCGCCATGCGCTTGCGTCGCTTCTTAATTACGGAACCCATATGTCACGCTTTCTCTTAAATGATCTCTGCCTCTGCAGGGCTTTAGGTTACCTCTACTTGAGGGAAAAAATCGATATCGTTTCGCTACTTGCACTCACACATAACACGCCTAGCGTTTTAGATATGACTAAGCCCAAGGCTTCCCGCTGATCGGAAGGGGCACTAGAAGCGGCGGTGATAACGCCTTTGCTATCAAAAGTGAGCACAATTGGGCGCGCAGATTTTGGCTTCCACTTGGCTAACTGCGGAATCTGTCCGGTAGATGCGAAAAAGGCAAATGAGGAACCCGACGTGAACGCTTGCCCGGTTGAGGCAAATCGATAGTTCCATTGTGGTGCAAATGAACTAGAAAATTTTGTGACGGCGGATTCAATTTTATCGGGAGAAATAATTTCACCACCAAGTAAAAGTGATGAACTTGCGCTATTCCAATTCCGAGATGCTTTCACGGCTGAACTTCGCACGAGTGAAACTACTTTTCCAGCCTTTGAGATCTTGACTATTATTCCATCGCTGATACCAACTAGTTTCTTGCCATTCAAAACCTCTGAGCTTGATCCAACTACAGTTAAAGAACCGTCAGAATGGCGTACAACAGAATCTAGAGTTGTCGATGTATTTCCAATCATCAAAGGTTTTTCAAACTCCCCCGACAAATTACCACTTACTACAAATCCGGCATTTCCTTTTTCAGTTGAAGCGATTCCTGCAAGAGTAACTCCGCTCTTATCCACAGCCAGCGACGTAATTAATACTGGCTCTTCAGAGTTTAAAACATATGTAGTTACTACATGACTATTTGGCTCGATTCTCCAAAGAGCGATATTTCGTAAACTTGTATCTAAATCATCTGAAGCCGGACTTACCTTATCGGGATTCAGCGGTGTGGTATTAGGGGTAGGAGTTGGAGTTTGTATGGATTGCGAAATTGAGCCTGCAATCCAAATATTTCCGGCACTATCTAGGCTCGCAGTAGTTGCTATCGACTGAAGCTGCGGATCTAAATCTATTGTCCATTGCTCTTCACCTAAAAAATTGATTGCTCGAGCGTAGGATTTTTCACGTTTTGTTCCATAAACAATAATTGAGGTACCAGTTGCAAGCACTCCGTTGATTTCATCGGTATTTCCAACTGTCGCTACAAGCTTTAACTCTTTTACTGGTATTAGTGTTGGTGCGGCCGTACTTATTGATGTAAAAAGAAGCGACGCCGAAAAAATAAGTAAAATTAAGCGTTTCACGCTAGTTCCTGCGAGCGATCGCGCGCCGCTTTCATGGCCTTGGCCACGACATTAGTTATCTCGCTATTTTCAAAAGATTGTAATGCCGCCGCTGTTGTGCCATTGGGGCTCGTAACATTTTCGCGCAAAGTGGTTGCAGACTTTCCCGAAGTTTCAAGGAGTTTTGCTGCGCCGATAATCGTCTGGTTAGTAAGTATCGTCGCATCTTCTAAAGAAAGTCCAAGCTCCTGCGCACCTGCAACCATGGCCTCTACAAATCTAAAGAAATATGCGGGTCCAGAGCCACTAGTAGCAGTCACCGCATCCTGTAAATCCTCTGGTACTTCAATTACTTTGCCAGTAGCTGCTAGAAATTTTGTTACAAACTCTTTGTGTTCGTGAGTTACACCAGAGCCAAGTGAAATAGCCGACATTCCTGCGCCGGCAATAGTGGCAGTATTTGGCATTACCCGAATTACTGGATTCTGGACTCTCGCTGAAATGAAATCAATCCTTTTGCCTGCAGCAAAGCTAACAATGACAGCCTTAGGATTAATAGCATCACGAATGTCATCTAAAACTCCAGCCATATCCTGTGGCTTTACTACAAGCAAGACAACATCGGCAGAAGTTACATTGGCTTGAAGATCATCTGCACTAATTCCATACACCGTGATTAATTCATTCTGGCGATCAGCTCGCTTTTCAGAGATTGTTATGGACTTTGCATCAACACCGCTTGAGATAAGCGCTGATATAAGGGCCTCACCCATTACACCAGCACCAATTACACCAACGCGTATCTGCTGACTCATTGTGCAAGCGTACCTGTTAAGCGTGTAGGCTCTGCGACTATGTCGGAACTAAAGCCAGGTTTTGCGCGTGATTGGGTTGAATTCACCGACCCGCATAATGAAGAAGAAATATTTAAGTGCGACTTAACCTGGTTGACCTCTTATTGGACCTGTATTTATGGCGATGGCTGCCAAGGTGTATTTAAAAGCCAACCAGATGCGGGTTGCTGTACTGAAGGCGCTATGTATACCGATGAAGAAGATGAAGCACGTACCGATAAAGCGGCGGCGTACTTAACTCCCGATATGTGGCAGTTTTACTCTGAAGCACGTCCAAAGAAGCCAGGAGCGAAACTTCGAATTTCAGAAAAAGATGAAGATGGCGAGCGCAAGACTCGTCGCGTAGAAGATGGGTGCATCTTTTTAAACCGTAAAGGCTACGAAGCTGAAGGCTTCACCGGATCATTTGGCTGCGTTTTACATCACCTAGCTATCAAAGAAAATAAACATTTTGTAGATACCAAGCCGGACGTATGCTGGCAGTTGCCTCTCCGCCGCAGCTTTGAAACTCGTGAAGTTGGCGAGCGCGAATATTCTGTAACTGTGATCGGTGAGTATGAACGTCTTGCATGGGGCGATGGCGGAGATGATTTTGATTGGTACTGCACCAGCAATACCGATGCCCATGTCGGTAAAGAGCCCGTTTACATCTCAAATAAATATGAGCTTCAAAAACTTATGGGTGAGGGTCCTTACGCTGAGCTAGCCCGAATGTGCGATCAACGTATGGCAGGAATCCGCGATGCCCAAGCACGATCACTCCCGCTCTTTGTGATTCAGCATCCAGCAACACTGGCTGCTGCTAAGAAATAGTCAGTCCTACGTTCTAGGCTCTACCTATGGCCAAAGTTGAAAAAGATCCCTTCCGTTGCAGTGAGTGCGGATGGACATCCCAAAAATGGGTAGGCCGATGCGGTGAATGCCAAGCATGGGGATGTGTTGAAGAGCTTGCAGCGCCTAAAAAGCTCTCACTAGTTGCGGGACACGTTACACATAAAGCTACCCCCATCGGCGATGTCGATCTATCTGCAGCGCATGCTCGTCCAACAGGTGTATCTGAACTCGATCGTGTTTTAGGTGGTGGATTAGTTCCAGGAGCAGCGATTTTATTAGCTGGTGAGCCCGGAGTTGGAAAATCTACGTTGCTCTTATCTGTTGCAGCACAAAGTGCCGCTCAAGGAATCTCTGCACTATACATAAGCGGTGAAGAGTCAGCGTCCCAAGTGCGTTTGCGCGCAGAACGCATTAAAGCAATTGATCCTGCATTATTTTTAGCTTCCGAAACCGATTTAGGCGCAGTCATTGCCCATATCGATGCCGTTAAACCTGAGTTAGTAATTATCGATTCAATTCAAACTATCGGTAGCTCAACGGCCGATGGATCACCAGGCGGTGTGACGCAAGTACGTGAAGTTGCCGGCGCACTTATTCGCATATGTAAAGATCGAGATATAACGCTGTTATTAGTAGGTCATGTTACAAAAGATGGATCTATTGCTGGTCCGAGATTGTTGGAACATATCGTTGATGTAGTTCTACAGTTTGAAGGTGAGCGCCATTCACGGCTGCGTTTAATTCGGGCGATTAAAAATCGCTTTGGTGCATCCGATGAAGTTGGATGTTTTGATTTAAGTGATGTTGGAATTGAATCTGTGCTCGATCCAACTGGATTATTCACATCTCGTCATAGCGAACCTGTTCCTGGTACGTGTGTAACAGTCACACTGGAGGGCCGACGCCCATTGCTGGCAGAAATTCAAGCGCTAGTAAGTCAAGGGCGAGAAAATGACTTTGGAAATGCGCGACGAGTTGTGTCAGGTTTAGATTCAGCTCGAACCTCAATGACCTTAGCCGTATTAGAACTTCGCGCACATGTTCGAATCGGTGGACGCGATGTATATGCAGCAACGGTTGGAGGCATGAAAATGTCAGAGCCGGCAGCTGATTTAGCCCTGGCTTTGGCAGTGGCCTCGGCAGCTAAAGCTCTCGCTCTGCCAGCTGATTTAGTCGCTATCGGAGAAGTTGGTCTAGCTGGTGAGATTCGTAAAGTAAGTGGCGTTAATCGCCGCCTTCAGGAGGCATTTCGTTTAGGTTTTAAACGTGCGTTAGTACCTACTGGATCTGACACCGTAATCGATGGCATGGAGATTGTCGAAGTTTCACGTCTTGATCAAGCACTCTCACGGGTAAAAATAACTGGCGAATGAACTCGCTTGAAAAGCCAATAGTTAACTGGTTTAAAAAGAATAAACGCGATTTGCCATGGCGAAATACATCCGCATGGGGAGTCATGGTCAGCGAGTACATGTTGCAGCAAACACCTGTCAACCGCGTTTTACCTAAGTGGATTGAATGGATGGAGCGCTGGCCAACACCGGCGCATTTAGCCCAAGCTACTCCAGCACAGGTCATTACTGCATGGGGTCGACTTGGCTATCCGAGGCGCGCCCTTCGGCTACATGGTGCTGCACAAATAATCGCCGAAGATTTTAACAATGAAGTTCCTAGTGATGCTAAAACTCTACAACTACTTCCTGGTATCGGTGAATATACAGCTGCGGCGATTGCGGCTTTTGCTTTTGAGGAAGCAACCTTGGTGATGGATGTCAATATTAGGCGCTTGCTTGTACGCGTGATAGATGGCGAAGAACATCCAAAGCCCGCACCAACAGTGAGAGAAAAGAGTTCACGTCAAACATTAATGCCAAGCAAGGATGCACATATCTGGGCAGCAGCAACCATGGAATTAGGTGCACTCGTATGTACTTCCGCTAATCCAAAGTGTGAACTCTGTCCTGTCATTTCGCAATGTAACTGGCGCAAGAATGGGTATCCAAAAAGTGAACTTGTTCGGAAATCTCAAGATTGGCATGGCACCGATCGCAAGTGCCGTGGAACAATTGTGCAAGCCCTACGTGAGAATGAGTCTTTGACCGAGAATGCACTGAAGAAACTCTGGCCTGATGAATCTCAAGTAGAAAAAGCCCTTAAAACATTGGTTTCAGACCAGCTTATTGAAGCTATCCCCCGCAAGCGCTATAGACTTCCTCAATGATTCGCCCGGCCGTTCAAGCAGATGCGCCGAAAATTCTGCAGCTAATTCAGGATTTGGCCCTCTATGAAAAAGCTCCCAATGAAGCCGTGGCCACCTTAGAACAGATTGAACACACGATCTTTAGCGATAAGCCGAGCGCATTTGCTCACGTCGCTGAAGTAAACGGAGAGGTTGTTGGAATTTCAATCTGGTTCCTGAACTATTCAACCTGGCTTGGTAAACCTGGTATTTACCTTGAGGATCTCTACGTTGATCCAGAACACCGCGGTAAAGGCTTAGGTCTTGCGCTCTTAAAAGAGCTCGCTTCACTATGTATCGAACGTGGTTATGAACGATTGCAATGGTGGGTTTTAGATTGGAATGAGCCCTCGATTGAATTCTATAAATCCTTAGGCGCAGTTGCCATGGATGAATGGACTATTTATCGAGTGACAGGCGAAGCTTTGAAAGAACTAGGTTCTTAACTTAAGCTGTTGGTGCTTCTGCTAAATCCTCTGGGCTATCAGGGGTTTCAACTTTAGAGGCACCTTTGAAAGTAAATACAGCGTCGGCACCTTCACCTTCGGTATCTACAACAATAATTTCACCGGCTTTGAGCTCACCAAAGAGGATTCGCTCAGAGAGTGCATCTTCGATTTCACGTTGAATTGTTCGACGAAGCGGGCGTGCACCAAGAAGTGGATCGTAACCACGAGCAGCGAGTAAATCTTTAGCTGCAGGAGTTAACTCGATCCCCATATCTTTTGCTTGCAAGCGATCATCAAGGTTCTTAATCATCAAATCAACGATCTGAACAATCTGATCCTTAGTGAGCTGGTGGAAGACGATTACGTCATCGATACGGTTAAGGAACTCAGGGCGGAAATGTGTCTTAAGTTCATCACTAACTTTGCCCTTCATACGTTCGTAGTTAGTTACATCGTCATCGCTATTAGCGAAACCAAGACCAAGACTCTTGGAAATATCGCGAGTTCCTAGGTTGGTTGTCATGATGATGACGGTATTTTTAAAGTCAACGGTACGACCCTGTGAATCCGTTAAACGTCCATCCTCTAAGACCTGCAGGAGTGAGTTAAAGATATCTGGGTGTGCCTTTTCGATCTCATCAAAGAGAACGACTGAGAATGGGCGACGACGAACTTTTTCAGTTAACTGTCCGCCTTCGTCATAACCTACGTAGCCTGGAGGTGCACCAAATAAACGTGATGCAGTGTGGCGCTCTGAATACTCGGACATATCTAATTGAATGAGCGCATCTTGATCACCGAATAAGAATGATGCCAAGGTACGTGAGAGTTCAGTCTTTCCAACTCCTGATGGGCCAGCAAAAATAAATGATCCGCCAGGACGACGTGGGTCTTTTAGTCCGGCACGCGTACGGCGAATTGCTTGAGACAGCGCCTTAATGGCTTGATCTTGACCGATCACGCGGTTATGAAGTTCATCTTCCATGCGAAGAAGACGTGCAGTCTCTTCTTCAGTTAACTTAAAGACTGGAATTCCAGTTGAAATAGATAGAACTTGAGCGATGAGTTCTTCATCAACTTCAGTTACCTTATCTAAGTCTGTTGCTTTCCAATTCTTTTCAGCTTCATTCTTTTCAGCGATTAAACTTTTTTCTTTATCGCGTAGCGATGCGGCTTTTTCAAAGTCTTGTCCATCAATTGCTGACTCTTTTTCCTTACGAGCATCGGCGATTTTTTCATCAAATGCACGGAGTTCTGCTGGCGCAGTCATGCGCTTAATGCGAAGTCGTGAACCCGCCTCATCAATCAGATCGATAGCCTTGTCTGGCAAGAAACGATCTGACACATAACGATCAGCAAGATTTGCTGCTGCCGCTAATGCACCATCGGTAATTGATACGCGGTGATGTGTTTCGTAGCGATCGCGCAGACCTTTTAGAATTTCAATTGTGTGTGCAACTGATGGCTCTTTTACTTGAATAGGTTGGAAGCGACGCTCAAGAGCTGCATCTTTTTCAACATGCTTGCGGTACTCATCGAGAGTAGTCGCACCGATGGTCTGTAGTTCACCGCGGGCCAACATAGGCTTTAAAATACTGGCCGCATCGATTGCGCCTTCGGCAGCACCTGCACCAACGAGAGTATGAATCTCATCGATAAATAGGATGATGTCGCCACGGGTTTTAATCTCTTTTAAGACTTTTTTCAAGCGCTCTTCAAAATCTCCACGGTAACGACTGCCGGCAACAAGTGCACCTAAATCAAGTGAGTACAGCTGCTTATCTTTTAAAGTTTCAGGAACATCATTGCGATAAATTGCTTGTGCAAGACCTTCTACGACGGCAGTTTTACCAACACCTGGTTCACCAATTAATACTGGATTATTTTTAGTACGTCGAGAAAGAACTTGCATAACGCGTTCAATCTCATTTTCACGACCAATGACAGGATCTAACTTTCCTTCACGTGCGGCCTGAGTAAGGTTTCGTCCAAATTGATCAAGTACTAACGATGTTGAAGGTGTTCCTTCGGCAGGTCCACCTTGTGTAACCGCTTCTTTACCTTGATAACCTGACAAGAGTTGAATGACTTGTTGACGCACTCGATTGAGATCTGCACCAAGTTTTACTAGAACTTGTGCGGCGACGCCTTCACCTTCACGAATTAAACCGAGCAAAATATGTTCAGTGCCGATGTAGTTATGGCCAAGTTGTAATGCTTCGCGTAATGAGAGTTCCAAAACTTTTTTAGCGCGCGGTGTAAATGGAATATGTCCACTAGGTGCTTGTTGACCTTGACCGATAATCTCTTCAACTTGAGCTCGAACGCCTTCAAGAGAGATTCCGAGTGACTCCAACGCTTTAGCTGCGACGCCTTCGCCCTCATGAATCAGTCCCAGCAAAATGTGCTCCGTGCCGATGTAGTTGTGATTGAGCATGCGAGCTTCTTCTTGAGCCAGCACAACAACACGGCGGGCTCGATCGGTAAAGCGCTCAAACATGGGCTCACTCCTTCTTATTCGATTCATGAAGCCTAATACCTAGGGGCCAAAGCCCGCGAGGTGGATAGCTCGTGCCAGTTACAACCCTAGAGGTGGGGGTTTTATGCCCGAAAAGCCCACTATCTAGGCGAGTATTTTCAACATTCTGGTGTTTCCGAGGGTATTTGGCTTGGCAGATTCTAAATCTAAGAATTCAGCGACACCGGCATCGTAGGAGCGCAGCAATTGGTCATACACAGCAGGATCAACTGGAGTGCCTTCAATAATCTCAAAGCCATGGCGGCCAAAAAACTCGGTTTCAAAGGTTAGGCAGAAAATTCGTTCCACGCCAATATTTTTTGCTCGAGAAATAACTGCATCAAGAATTTTATGACCAATTCCTTGACCTCGTAGAGATTCATCTACTGCCACTGTACGAACTTCCGCTAAATCTTCCCAAAGAACATGCAGTGCACCACAGCCAATAACTTTGTCGCCATCAACTGCAACCGTGAACTCCTGAACACTTTCATACAACGTTACAGTCTCTTTTGTAAGTAGACGTCCTTCGGGCGCATAAGCATCAATAAGTGCGCGAATACCTTTAATGTCGCTCGTTCGAGCAGCACGAATCTCCACGATTAATCGCTTTCAGGTTTTACAAGCGGGAACAAAATCGTTTCACGAATTCCGAGGCCGGTGAGCGCCATCAGTAAACGATCAACACCCATGCCCATACCGCCTGTAGGTGGCATTGCAAACTCCATGGCGCGTAAGAAATCTTCATCAACTTGCATAGCTTCAAGGTCACCTTTTGCACCAAGAGTCGCTTGTTCAACTAAGCGATCACGTTGAATAACTGGATCAATTAACTCTGAATAACCTGTAGCTAATTCAAAACCATCTACATAAAGATCCCACTTTTCTGCAACACCTGGAAGTTCTCGATGTGCACGAACAAGTGGTGATGTATCTACTGGGAAACCCATGACGAAAGTAGGGGCAATTAATTGATCTTTAGCTACATGTTCAAAAATCTCTTCAGCTAATTTTCCTGTAATCCACTTAGGGTCAATCTTCATTCCTAGTTTTGTGGCGATAGTTTTTAGTTCATCGATACCAGTGAGTGCAGTTACTTGTTGACCTACGCCCTCTGAAATAGCGTCATAGAGTGAGATTTCGCGCCAGGTTCCACCTAAATCTGCTTGGCGACCATCATGATGAGTAACAACATGAGATCCGGCAATAGCCATTGCGGCATTTTGGACAAGTGAACGAGTCAGGTCGGCAATAGATTTCCAATCTCCATAGGCCTGATAGCTCTCGATCATTGCAAACTCTGGAGAGTGGGACGAGTCAGCGCCTTCATTACGAAAGTTTCTATTTATTTCAAAGACTCGCTCAATTCCACCAACCACGCAGCGCTTGAGGAAAAGCTCTGGTGCAATACGTAAAAAGAGCTCCATGTCATATGCGTTAGAAAAAGATTTAAATGGACGGGCAGCTGCGCCGCCATGCATCACTTGCAACATTGGGGTTTCAACCTCAATGAAATCTGCCTGCGCAAAAGTCTCACGTAAAGAACGCATAACTGCAGGTCGCAGTCGCGCGTTTGAACGCGCATCAGGGCGAACAATTAAATCGACGTAGCGCATTCGAACGCGAGTTTCTTCAGACATTGGTTTGTGATCATTAGGTAATGGACGAAGTGACTTTGATGCTAACTTCCATGAGTTAGCAAGAATAGAAAGTTCGCCCCGCTTTGATGTAATTATTTCACCGGTAACTGAGACGATGTCACCTAAGTCAATATCAGATTTCCACGAATCAATAGATTCTTGTCCAACTTTATCTAAAGAAAACATGGCTTGAAGTTCGGTTCCATCACCTTCACGCAAAGTTGCAAAACAAAGTTTCCCGGTATCGCGTTTAAATATAATGCGCCCTGTAAGGCTTTCTATGATCCCAGTAGCAACATCGATTTCAAGGCCCGCATGTTCGTCGCGCACTGCCTTGAGAGATTTTGTACGTGGCACTGATACTGGGTACGGCTCAACCCCGCCATTAATAAGCGCAGCGCGCTTTTCACGACGAATGCGCAGCTGTTCTGGCAGGTCGTCCTCTATCGGAAGGTTTTCAGTGCTCATAATGGAGGGAAGTCTAGCGACTCAAGCATTTCGTTCGTGAATTAAGCGAAGGCCAATCAAGGTTAAGTCTGGCTCATGCTTATCAATAGTTTCAGAGACTCCGATAATTAATGGTGCCAAGCCGCCTGTGGCAATGACTGTTGGCTTGCCAGAATATGACTCAGCTAATTCTGCAGTTATTCGATCAACTAATCCATCGACTTGACCCGCAAAACCATAGATTGTGCCGGATTGCAAAGCTTCAACAGTATTTTTACCAATCACGTTCTTAGGTCGAATTAATTCAACTTTACGAAGTTGAGCGGCTCGTGCAGCTAATGCGTCGACCGAGATTTCAATTCCTGGAGCTAGCGCCCCGCCGAGAAACTCACCTTTAGGTGAGACAACATCTAAATTGGTAGAGGTTCCAAAATCTACGACTATTGATGGGCCACCAAACAATGTATGCGCAGCAAGCGTATTAACGATGCGATCCGCTCCGATTTCCTTCGGGTTATCAACTAATAATGGCACCCCTGTCTTGATTCCAGGCTCAACGATAGTCGTACGAACATCAGCAAAATAATCAGCAATCATGCTTCGAAGTTCTCTCAATGTCGCAGGGACCGTAGAACAAATTGATAGTCCTGAAACGGTGTAATCCTCAACTAAAGAACGGTACTGCAGCCATAACTCATCGGCCGTACTTCGCGGATCGGTTTTGACTCGCCACGAACGCACAAGTTCATCGCCGTCAAAAATACCTAACACGGTATTTGTATTACCTACATCGATTGTTAGCAGCATTAGGCACCCATTCGCATATTATCGATAAGTCGCACGCCATCTATCCAACCGGCAATGATCGCACGCTTATTTTCTGTTGAATCTGTCGCTAAAGTAAAGTCATCTTCATCAATAATTACTGCATAATCACATTTAAAAGTCGAGTCTGTTGCAATAGTTGTGGAAATAATCTCTTGTGCAATCGTCACTGTAGGAGCTAAACGGGCAGCGGCCATGGCACGATAAATAACATTTGCACTGACACGACCTTCAGGCGTTAAGCGAATATTTCGTGATGACAATGCAAGTCCATCGTATTCGCGAACAGTTGCGACCCCAATGATTTCAACTGATTTCTTCATTGCTCTAATAATCTGTAGTTGCTGAAAGTCTTTTTCGCCGAAAATCGCCACATCAGGTTTTACAATTTCAAATAATCTATTAACAACTGTCACAACGCCATCAAAATGACCTGGACGTGATGAGCCTTCATATGAATCACCTAAAGGTCCAGCAGATAGTTTTTGAATCTCCCCTGGATAGATCTCTTCATAATCTGGCATCCAAATCTGTGTTGCACCCGCCAAGGTTGCCAATTGGATATCTCGTTCTGGTGATCGTGGATACTTAACTGCATCATCAGCGCTTTCAAATTGGAGCGGATTGACAAAGATACTTACAACAACCTCTTTGCTCATTGTGCGAGCACGCTTAATTAACGCTTGGTGGCCTTTATGTAAGGCTCCCATCGTAGGAACTAATACGCTCATAAGGCTCCAGTCCTTTCAGGTACCGGGCGAGGTGTTTAAAGTTTACGACGATTTAGGCAATTCTGCCAAAAGCTCAATAATTCGCCCTTGCGTGAGCAGGATTGCATCAGGGTCAATTTCTAGCCAAGGCTCCAAAACAAATTGTCGTTCATGTGCTCTCGGGTGCGGCAGTTGTAATTCATCGCTTTTGCTCAGTATCGAGCCATATTGAATTAAATCTAAGTCAATCGTTCGAGGGCCCCAATGTTCGTTGCGCTGTCTATCTAATGACTTCTCAATTCCGTGTAATAGTGAAAGTAAGTCGAGAGCTGGTAACTCACTTTCTAGGATGCACACAGCATTAACGTAATCAGGTTGTGCCGGCCCTCCTACAGGCTTAGTAGTGTAATAAGTCGAGACCTTTAATACATCTGTTGCTTCCCTCAATAGAGCAATTGCAATATCTAAATTTTCTTTAGGGTTGTTCAAATTTGCACCAAGTGCGATTACGGCTTTCATCGCTTTCGTAAAATCGTCACTGCTATGTCACTAACTTTTGCACTAACTGGCGCTTGCGGTTTATGAACTGTTACC
>CAEZXG010000019.1_pt1 | contig 16813 bp, 15 predicted proteins | sample 7265191 | NCBI WGS metagenome assembly CAEZXG01 (sample SAMEA6813902, study PRJEB35770) | uncultured Actinomycetes bacterium | biome: Freshwater; feature: Freshwater reservoir; material: water | place: Czech Republic | collected 2015-11-04 | depth 0.5m m | reverse complement strand
GTTGTTGAACCATAGAAACCTGCACCGACTACTGTGACTTTTCCGCCCATGGCGTACTCCTTTTTTTGTGTTGTGGCACTACGCAAACTCTACCGTCCATGAGGAAGTGCAACTGCCAGCACAAAAAGGGCAACTGCAATAATGAGGGGGAAATAAAAGTCGAAACGGCGGCGAGAGCGCGCTTTGAGTGCCACACCCGCAGTACCTGCCGCTATAAATAGTGACCCACCTCGCACTATTCCGCCCATACCCAATGCCACGCCAATAAGTATTGAGACGTTGCTGAGAATATTTAAAAGGCGGTTAGTTAACTGCATGCATCAACAACGTTCTTAATCAACATTGCTCGAGTCATTGGACCAACCCCGCCTGGCATAGGCGCAACCCATGACGCAACGTTCATCACGCTTGGATCTACGTCACCTAATAATCCTTTGTCAGTTCGTGATATTCCAACATCGATTACAACTGCACCAGGCTTAATCATCTCGGCCTTTAAGAAATGTGCTTGCCCAATTGCAGCAACGATGATGTCGGCGTTTTTTGTATGGGTGAGTAAATCTTTTGTTCCAGTATGCGTCAATGTGACAGTCGCATTTTCCTGTTTACGAGTAAGAAGTAAACCAAGTGGTCGCCCAACAGTTAAGCCACGGCCAATTACAGTTACTTCTGCGCCTTGTGTACTAATTCCATAATGCGTTAAAAGTTCGACAATCCCATGCGGTGTACATGGCAACGGTGCGTCATAACCTGACACTAATCGTCCTAAGTTCATAGGATGCAACCCATCTGCATCTTTAGATGGATCAATGGCCTCTAAAACTCTTTGCGTATTAATTCCTTTAGGAAGCGGCAATTGAACGATGTAGCCCGTGCACTCCGGTGATGAATTGAGATCTTTGATTGCCGCCATAACATCGGCCTCGGTTGCATCAGCTGGCAAATCGACGCGAATTGAATTGATACCTACCTCTTGGCAGTCACGATGTTTGCCACCGACGTAGGAGTGTGAACCGGGATCATCTCCAACTAAAACTGTTCCGAGCCCCGGGGTGATTCCGCGAGATTTTAGTTCAAGAACTCTTACGGCTAACTCAGATTTAATCGAAGCCGCTAATGCCTTACCGTCTAATATCTGTGCGCTCATATGGCAATCCTATGCCAGCACTATGCGTGGGAGAAATGGCGCGTACCAGTGAAGAACATGGCTATTCCAGCGCTTTGCGCGGCGGCAATTACTTCGTCATCACGAACACTTCCGCCAGGTTGGACAACAGCAACTACTCCAGCGTCGATCAAGATGTGTAAGCCATCTGCAAATGGGAAAAATGCATCACTTGCTGCCACCGATCCTTGAACACGGTCTCCAGCTCTATGTACTGCAAGGCGCGCAGAGTCAACTCGATTTACTTGTCCCATTCCTATGCCAACAGATGCACAATCTTTGCTTAACAAAATTGCATTACTTTTGACGGCACGTACAGATTTCCAAGCAAACTCTAAATCTTTAATCAATGCATCATTAAGTTTTTCACCACTGACTTGAACCCAGGCTTGCGAAGAATCACCCGGGGCATCAATTAAGTCGGTTTCCTGTAATAACACTCCACCAGATACTGGACGCATTTCAACGGTAGAAATAGTTGCAACAGCACACTGTAAAATTCGAATCGAAGGTTTCTTCGCCATTAGCTCAACTGCGCCGGTTTCATAACTTGGCGCAATGACAACTTCGGTAAAAATCTCAGATAACTTCTGTGCCATGGCCAGACTTACTTGGCGATTTGCAGCAACTACCCCACCAAAGGCTGATACCGGATCGCATTCATGTGCTTTGCTGTGTGCAAGCGCAATGTCACCAGCTACTGCGATTCCACATGGATTTGCGTGTTTGATGATTGCAACACAGGGCTGCTCATGATCTAGTGCGGCACGCCAGGCTGCATCGGCATCGGTGTAGTTATTAAATGACATCTCTTTACCATGCAACTGCACCGCACCAACAATTCCTGCAGGTCCGCCCGAATAAATGGCTGCATTCTGATGTGGGTTTTCGCCATAGCGCAAAGTATTCTCACGCTTATAAATGCGACCAAACCAATCAGGTAAATCTTGATTTGTATCGAGCCAGGTAGCTATAGCTAAGTCGTATTCAGCGGTTGTTCTAAAGACTTCTAAAGCCAGTGCTCTGCGCTGTTCATATGTAAAGCCGCCAGCTTTGATAGCTTCGACCAATACATCGTACTGAGAAGTTTTACAGACCACGGCAACTGAGTTGTGATTTTTTGCCGCCCCGCGCAACATGGAAGGGCCACCAATATCAATCTGTTCAATAGATTCAGCAAAATTAGCGCCCGAGGCAACAGTGTCGGCAAAGGGATATAAGTTGATAATTACAAGATCAAACGGTGCAATATCTAATTCGGCAATTGCATCTAGATGCTCTGGATTACTTTGATCAGCCAAGATTCCAGAGTGAACTCGAGGATGAAGAGTCTTAACCCGCCCACCCATAATCTCTGGAAAGCCGGTGTACTCACTAATTTCTAGTACCGGAATACCTGCGGCAGCTAAATTCTTAGCGGTTGAACCAGTGGAAAGAATCTCGATCCCAGCTTCGGTGAGAACTTTTCCAATCTCAAGTAAGCGAGTTTTGTCGTAGACGCTCACAAGTGCTCGTCGTATCACTTTACGTTCAGACATGTCGCTCCAAAGTTGGAAGAATCAATGCAATGGTCGCAACAATGAGACCGCGTTCAACTTTCTTAATTCTCTCATGAAGTGTTGCCTCATCATCACCGGGTAGAACAGGAACCTCCATCTGCGTGATAACTGGTCCAGTATCGACGCCATCATCAACCCAGTGAACCGTTGTGCCGGTTATGGCAACAGCGGCCGCAAGTGCATCCCTTACGGCATGCGCACCTGGAAAGTTAGGTAACAGCGATGGGTGGATATTTATAGTTGGAAATCTATTGACGAAGTCGGCGGGCAAAATACGCATAAAGCCGGCACTGACTACTAGATCGGGTTTGTGGGCAGCTACGTGCTCAACTATCTGCACATTCCACTCGTGCCGTGATGCACCGACTGATATGACCTGCGTTGGAATTCCCGCTGACTGGGCCTTATGGAGGACTGGCGCTGCAGGGTTATCGCTTATTACTACAGCGATATCAATATCCAAATCGGTACGTGCATCACATACTGCTTGTGCCAACGTACCTGAACCTGATGCCAGAATAACAAGGCGATAAGCCATTAACGCTTACCTATGCGAGGAATGTATAGCGCGAGCAAAGCACCAATAATTAACTCTCCCCCAACACTTACAGTAAATTTCCATGGTGAAACTCCTACCGCTGACATTGCATCAGTTATTAAAGCCCCGCTGCCGGCATATCCAACAACGGCAATTATTAACACAGAGGCTGCCAGGGTCTGCATGAGAATTTTTGTATTAAGTGCAACAGTCCACACTGCAAGTAATGCACCAGAAAGAATGACGATACCAATTCCTAAGAGCGCAAAGTGGAAGGTGCCAGAAGGTAGCGTCCCCAAAAGTGGAAAGGCTGGGATGGAATTAAGGTGAAAACTCCAAGGGGAAATCATCGAACCCGATCCAACAGCAAACCCCGTACCAGAGAAATAACTTAAGGTGGCAACTAAGGCATTAGGTAAATATAAAATATTAAGGAGCAGTAATAAGAATCCACCTAATATGCCTGGCTCAAGAACAGTTGTTAAGTTTTTCACCGTTGACAAATGAGTGAAAATACTGAGCCCAAAAATTAAAGATGAGACTCCCAGCAAGAGAGCAATTATTCGCGAACTATAGAGAAGTGCTTGGCCAAATACTAAGCGACGGCCAACAGTTGCTGCACTGATTAGTGTTATTGGTAGTAAGAAAAGCGGGACCACATACCAAACAGGTTTTACTGCACTAGTTGATGAGAAGATAGCAAATAGCATTCCTATAAAAGTATAAAGTGCCACAAACATGGTACGAGCCAGCGGAATCAGTGATGAATCATGGTCAAGTCGATCAATTGTGCGAGCGATTCCATTTCGTATCGCAAGCACAGGAAATATAAGTGCACCCAGTGGTAGATACGATAAGTAGCCTGAGGCATTAACTGGCGGTAGCGCTAGAGAAAATGGAAGTTGGTGAGCTGCGAGCCAAATCCATAAGGCTGCCCGGAGTGGATCTCCGGTATTTCCCGTTGCGCTTCCTGCTGTAGCCCACGCTAGAAGAGCTATAAAAGAAGTAGGTAAGAGGACAAGAGCAATGCTGCGCAGCACTTGGGTCAGTGTGACTCCAAGTACGCGCCCGAACATTTCTCTTAGCGCCCTAAAATATCGCGCAGAAGTTGGGCGGTTTCGCTAGGTGTTTGGCCAACTTTTACTCCTGCTGCCTCTAGCGCATCTTTCTTTCCTTGAGCAGTGCCAGATGAACCAGAAACTATTGCGCCTGCATGTCCCATAGTTTTTCCTTCTGGCGCAGTAAAGCCGGCAACGTAACCAACAACCGGCTTAGTTACATATTCGGCGATGAAGGCGGCGGCGCGCTCTTCTGCGTCACCACCAATTTCACCAATCATAACAATCGCAGTTGTCTCTGGATCATCTTGAAATGCTCGCAAGCAATCTATGTGTGTTGTTCCAATAACCGGATCTCCACCAATTCCTACTGCGGTACTAAAACCAATATCGCGTAACTCATACATCATTTGGTAGGTAAGTGTTCCGGATTTTGATACTAATCCGATTGGGCCCGCACCTGTGATATCTGCTGGAATGATTCCGATATTTGATTTTCCAGGGCTAATTAATCCTGGGCAGTTTGGACCAATGATGCGTGTTGTTCCTTTGGTAACTGAGTATGCATAAAAACTTGCTGAGTCGTGAACTGGAATACCTTCGGTAATCACCACGACTAATGGCATTGCGGCATCGATGGCATCAATAACTGCAGCTTTTGCAAACTTAGGTGGAACAAAGACAACAGATGCGTCGGCACCAGTTGCTGCCATCGCCTCAGCGACAGTATTAAAGACTGGAAGTTGATGGCCATCGATATCTACGACCTGTCCACCCTTACCCGGTGTTACTCCCCCAACAATTTTTGTACCCGATGCCAGCATGCGGCGTGTGTGTTTAGTTCCTTCAGAGCCTGTCATGCCTTGAACGATGACTTTAGTGTTTTCAGTAAGGAAGATAGCCATTACTTTGCCGCCAATTCTGCAGCGCGATTAGCTGCTCCATCCATCGTGTCGGCCTGTTCAATGAGCGGGTGCGCCGCTTTAGCCAAAATTGCCCGTCCTTCAACGACATTGTTGCCATCTAATCGCACAACAATTGGCTTGGTTGCCTTGTCACCTAATAACTCTAGAGCTTGCACAATTCCATCTGCGACCGCGTCGCATGCAGTGATTCCACCAAATACATTAACGAAAACGCTTTTTACATCTTTATCACCAAGAATAATTGAAAGGCCATCAGCCATGATCTGTGCAGATGCGCCGCCACCAATATCTAAGAAGTTAGCTGGACGTACTCCGCCATGCTTCTTACCTGCATAAGCAACAACATCTAGCGTGCTCATGACAAGTCCAGCACCATTACCAATAATTCCAACTTCACCCTCTAGTTTTACATAGTTAAGATTTTTAGCTTTAGCCGCAGCCTCTAGCGCATTAGTTGCCGCATGATCTACAAGAGCATCATGATCAGGTTGTCTAAACTCAGCATTATCATCAAGTGTAATTTTTCCATCGAGAGCAATTACTTTCCCATCTTTAGTTTTAACTAAAGGATTTACTTCAACGAGAGTCGCATCCTCGGATTGGAAAACTTCCCAAAGCTTCAAGAGAACGTCTGCAACCTGATCGGCAACATCACTTGGAAAATTAGCTGCTCCAATAATTTCTTTTGCCTTAGCCAAACTAATTCCATCGACAGCTGAAACAGGAATCTTCGCTAATTTTTCTGGGGCAGTATGAGCGACTTCTTCAATATCCATTCCACCTGAAACCGACGCCATAACTAAGAAGGTTCGATTAGATCGGTCTAATAAAATTGCCAGGTAGTACTCAGATTCAATTGGTGCAGCCGCTGCAATCATTACAGTGCGAACTTCATGGCCCTTAATATCCATTCCAAGGATTGCTGCAGCTTTTTCACGCGCATCCAATGGATTCTCCGCCAACTTAACTCCGCCAGCTTTACCTCGGCCACCTACTTTGACCTGTGCCTTAACGACGACTTTGCCGCCTATTTTTGTAGCTGCAGCTTCGGCTTCATCGGCCGTCGTTGCAATTGCAGCCGCCAAAACTGGCACGCCATGCTTTTCAAATAAGTCACGGGCTTGATATTCAAAGAGATCCACTGGTGCTCCGTATCGTGTTAGGGGGTAATCCTAGAGCTTCTCAACTGGTGCATAACGCAGCAACAATCGCTTCTCGCCATACTCCCCAAATTTGATTGTCGCCTCGGCCTTATCTCCTTCACCAGCTACTGAGACAACGGTGCCTAAACCAAATGTGTCATGTGACACACGCTCACCGATGCTTAGTTCAATTGAGGAAATCTTCTTTCCAGTCGCTCGTGGTGGTGGCGGCGTTGCTACACGAGTGCGCTTGGTAAACGTTGGGGATAACGAGGCGCTGGATTGATTTCGCCACTCAATTACATCCTCTGGAATCTCATCTAAGAAGCGTGACGGTGGGTTGTAGTTTGGGGCGCCCCATGTCGAGCGATATTCCGCGCGAGAGAGATACAACCGTTCACGCGCACGAGTCAGACCAACATAGGCAAGTCTGCGCTCTTCTTCAATCTCATCTTTTTCACCCAATGTCCGAGAATGCGGAAAAATCCCATCTTCCATACCAGTAAGAAAAACTGTGGGAAATTCAAGACCCTTTGCCGTATGAAGAGTCATCATCGTGACAACGCCACCATGATCGTCTCCTTCAGGAATTTCATCAGCATCTGCTACGAGTGAAACCTTCTCTAAGAAGCCCGAGAGTGAAATCTCTTCATCTTCAACTAGCTCATCGAACTCGCGTTCTTCATACTCCATTGAAACAGCAACAAGTTCTTTTAAGTTTTCAACTCGAACTTCATCTTGAGGATCTTTACTGTCAATTAATTCTTTTAGAAGGCCTGACTGCTCAAGGGCTGCTTCTACAATTACAGAGGGTCGAGTTTTAGCTTCAACCAAAACATTGAGCGCACTTATCATTGAAGTGAAATCATTTATCGATAGCGCAGCTCGCGATGATATGGATTCAATCTTTGAGACTTGAAGTAAACCCTGCCAAAAAGAAACTCCATGCAGGCGTGCAAATTCATCTACATAATCAAGTGTTGTGTCTCCGATACCTCGCTTCGGAACATTGATGATACGGCGCAAAGAAATCTCATCCTCCAGATTTGTCAGAACACGTAAATATGCCAGCAAATCCTTCACTTCCCGGCGCTCATAGAAACGCAGCCCTCCAACGACTTTGTATGGAAGTGCATTTCGCATAAAGACTTCCTCGAAAACACGCGACTGGGCATTGGTGCGATAGAAAATGGCCGTATCGCCAGGATTTGAGTGTGAATCTTTTTGAAGCTGCCTAATTTCATCGGCCACAAAGTTAGCTTCGTCGTGTTCGCTCTCGGCAACATATCCGGTAAGGAGTGCTCCAGAACCTGAATCAGTCCAGAGGTTCTTCTCTTTACGACTTACATTCTGGGTTATGACCGCATTAGCGGCATTGAGAATATTCTGAGTCGAACGGTAATTCTGCTCGAGTAGCACTGTGGTTGCATTGGGATAATCGAGTTCGAACTGCAAGATGTTACGGATCGTAGCCCCGCGAAAACCATAAATGGATTGATCAGCATCACCAACAACGCATAGTTCAGCAGGTGGCATGCCCTCACTGTCATTTCCAACTAACTCTTTAACAAGTATGTACTGAGCATGATTTGTATCCTGATATTCATCGACTAATACATGACGGAAGCGAGACCTGAAACGAGCTTTTGCCTCAGGATATTTCTGCAAAACTTCAACGGTCTTAGAAATAAGATCATCAAAATCCATCGCATTTGCGCGTTGTAAACGTGATTGATAGACACTGTAAACATCGGCGACAACTTGCTCAAATTGGTTGCTTGAAGCGTTTAAATAATCCATCGGACCTAAGAGTTCATTTTTAGCATTTGAAATCATCGCCTGAAATTGGCGAGCTGGATATCGCTTTGAATCTAAGTTCAGTTCTTTGGCAACAATTGTAATAAGGCGCAAAGAATCAGCTGAATCATAAATAGAAAAAGAGTTGCTGTAACCCATACGTGCAGCCTCTTGGCGCAAAATACGTACACATGCTGAGTGAAAAGTTGATACCCACATAGATTGAGCAACTGGTCCAACTAACTCTGCAACGCGCTCCTTCATTTCTCCGGCAGCCTTATTTGTAAATGTAATCGCCAGAATTTGATAAGGCGCTACGTGTCTGCTTGACATTAAATATGCAATTCGTCGAGTCAGCACCCGAGTCTTACCCGAACCAGCACCGGCCACTACTAATAAAGGTCCACCCGCATGAGTAACTGCCGTACTTTGTGCAGGATTTAGGCCCGCAAGCAAAGTTTCATTACTCATCATGACCCTAAGTCTATTAGGCTAATACGATGGAACCGATCGCAGATAGTGAGATCAAACGAGTTTTGGTCATTAGTGCCCACCCCGACGACTCTGATTTTGGAGCATCGGGAACAATTGCCCAATGGGTTAAGAAGGGTATTGAGGTTGCTTATGTTTTTTGCACAAATGGCGACCAAGGTGGCGAAGAGTCAGGATTTACTAAAGAAGAGATGCCGGCTATCCGCCAACGTGAACAACGTGCCGCAGGTGCTGCAATTGGCGTAACCGATATTACTTTTCTGAACTACGTTGATGGACATTTAGAGCCCACCATTGAGTTGCGTAAAGATTTAGTTCGTCAGATGCGTATATCAAAGCCAGATCGTTTAGTGTGTCAAAGTCCAGAACGCAACTGGGATCGAATTGGCGCAAGTCATCCAGATCATTTAGCAGCTGGTGAAGCCTCGATTCAAGCGGTCTATCCCGATGCGCGCAATCCCTTTGCTTTTACTGATTTATTAGATGAGGAAGGTCTCGCGCCGTGGCGCGTAAAAGAAGTCTGGGTCAGTTCCTTTGCCCATCCTGATCACTTTGTAGATATCACTGAAACTTTTGATTTAAAGATGAAGGCACTTCATGCACATGCGTCTCAAACGAGCCACAATCCTGAATTAGAGAAGATGGTTCGTGAGTGGGGCCAACGCAATGCGGCAGCAGCGGGCTTTGCTGAAGGCCGTATTGCTGAAGCTTTTAAAATAGTAAATACAAATTAATTAGCGAAGCGTTACTGATTTAATTTCTACGCTTTGAATTGGATTTCCATCGGTTGCGTAGTACGCCTTGCCATCACTTTGATTTATTGTGTACGAGCCAACTTCGGAGAGCTTGACTAAGAAATCAAGTCCAGATGTGATCTTTCCCCAAATTGAGTAATTAGGTGGCAGTTGTGTGTCCTTATATACCAAGAAGAATTGGCTTCCATTAGTACCAGGCCCTGAGTTAGCCATGGCAACGGTTCCAGCTGGATAATTGGCTGCTTTGTCCGCTGGAAGATTTTCGTCGGCATAACCTTTCCAACCCGTTGGAGAACCTGAACCCGATGCCGTCGGGTCACCACACTGCAAAACAAATAGACCTTCAGTTGTAAGGCGATGGCAAAGAGAAGCATTGAAGTATTTTGCTTTAGCAAGGGTAGTAATTTTCGTAACAGTTAAAGGTGCTTGCTTTGATAGAAGTGAAATAACAATAGATCCACAGTTAGTAACAAGAGTCATCGTCTTTGGCAGATTTTTATTAACCGCCATAGGCTCAGTAACTTTCATCGGCTTATGGCTCTTGGCTGTTACAGCAGTACAACCCGGTACGGTTGTTGGTCGCTGTGCACCGTGTGCAACTGGAGAAAGTAATGAGGCTACCAAAACTAAGCTCACACAAGTTGGAGCAATTAACTTCTTAATCATTGATCTATTCCCATTCGATTGTGCCAGGTGGCTTACTAGTTATATCTAACACGACTCGGTTGACTTCGCGCACTTCGTTAGTAATGCGAGTTGAGATTTTCTCAAGAACTTCATAGGGAACTCTCGACCAATCTGCAGTCATAGCATCTTCACTAGAGACTGGGCGCAAAACTATTGGATGTCCATAGGTACGACCATCGCCCTGCACGCCTACAGATCGGACCTCTGCCAGCAGGACAACCGGACACTGCCAAATCTCACGATCTAATCCAGCAGCCTTAAGCTCAAAACGAGCTATCGCATCGGCTTCACGCAATAAATCCAAGCGGGCTTGCGTGACTTCACCCACGATTCGAATTCCAAGACCTGGTCCTGGGAAAGGTTGGCGCCAAATAATCTCTTCAGGTAGACCAAGTTCTAGACCGACTAAACGAACTTCATCTTTAAATAAAGTACGAAGTGGTTCAATTAATGAAAACTTCAAATCATCTGGCAAGCCACCAACATTGTGATGTGACTTGATATTTGCGGTTCCAGTTCCTCCCCCAGACTCAACTACGTCTGGATAAAGCGTGCCCTGTACTAAAAACTCAACTTCACCACCGGATGCAATATCACGTGCAGCTTTTTCAAAAGCGCGAATAAATTCACGTCCAATTATCTTTCGCTTTTCTTCAGGATCGGTGACTCCTTTTAGTGACGTAAGAAAAACATCTTTAGCATCAACAACTACTAAATTAACACCGGTTGAAGCGACAAAGTCACGCTCGACTTGCTCAGCTTCACCTTTTCGCAAAAGTCCGTGATCGACAAAGACGCATGTGAGTTGGTTACCAACTGCACGTTGAATGATTGCCGCAGCAACTGCTGAATCGACTCCGCCAGATAAACCACAGATAACGCGCTTATCACCAATCGCAGCTTTAGCTTTAGCTATTTCAGTCTCGGCAATATTTACTGTAGTCCACGTTGCATCACACTGAGCGATATTGACTAACCAGTTACGCAAAATGGCTTGGCCGTGTTCAGAGTGCAAAACCTCTGGGTGAAACTGAACACCAGCTAATAATCCTGATTCATTTTCAAAGGCTGCTATTGGCGTATCTGCCGTCGTTGCGCAAATAGTAAATCCAAGAGGTGCGCTAGTAACCGCATCACCATGTGACATCCAGACTCGTTGCTGTGTTGGCAAAGATGTGAAAATTTTTGAAGCACCTGCAGTAGTTACATTAGTGCGACCAAACTCTGACTTTCCGGTCTGACTAACAACTCCACCTAAGGCGGCAGCCATAGCTTGAAATCCATAACAGATACCAAAAGTTGGGATGCCAAGTTCAAAGATCGCTGGATCTATCACTGGAGCATTCTCGGCATACACACTTGACGGGCCACCAGAGAGAATGATGGCTGACGGGTTCTTAGCCTTTATCTCTGCTGCCGTAATGCTTGATGGAACGATTTCAGAGTAGACATGTGCCTCTCGAACGCGGCGTGCAATTAACTGGGCGTACTGCGCACCAAAATCGACTACGAGTACACCATGTGATTTAGGCACGGTGAATAAGTACCTCTACGCGCTGAAACTCTTTAACATCTGAATATCCGCATGTCGCCATTGCCCGACGTAGAGCACCAAAGAGATTCATTGAACCATCAGATGTGTGTGATGGGCCGAGCAAAATCTCTTCTAAAGTTCCGACGGTTCCAACGGCAACACGTTCTCCACGTGGCAAAACTTGGTGGTGAGCCTCAGATCCCCAGTGCCAACCGAGCCCAGGAGCTTCAACGGCTTTTGCAAGTGGTGAACCCATCATGACCGCATCTGCGCCACAAGCAATTGCCTTTGCAATATCTCCACTGCGACCAACTGCTCCATCGGCGATGACATGAACATAGCGGCCACCTGATTCATCTAAATATTCACGGCGCGCAGATGCAACTTCGGCAACAGCCGATGCCATAGGAACTTCAATGCCCAGAACTTTGCGAGTTGTATGTGTTGCACCTCCACCAAAACCAACAAGAACTCCTGCAGCACCGGCACGCATTAAGTGAAGGGCAGCAGTTGCAGTAGCTACTCCACCAACAATAACTGGAACATCGAGTTCATAAATAAACTTTTTTAAATTAAGGGCTTCAGTCTCGGCAGCAACATGTTCAGCGCTCACAGTTGTTCCGCGAATAACAAAGATGTCGACACCGGCATCGATAACGGCTTTATGCAGCTGCGCAGTGCGGGCAGGTGATAGCGAGGCTGCAACTGTTACGCCGGCTTGGCGAATTTGTTGGATGCGCTCTTTAATGAGCTCTGGGCGAATTGGTGCGTTATAAATCTCTTGCATGCGCTTAGTTGCATGCTTATCTGGCATCGAAGCGATTTCACCTAATGGAATACGTGGATCCTCATATCGAGTCCACAGACCCTCAAGATTTAATACTCCAACGCCACCTAAGCGACCAATTTCAATCGCAGTTTCTGGCGAAACAACTGAGTCCATAGGCGCTGCCAACATAGGCAAATCAAATTTATAGGCATCGATCTGCCACGAGGTAGAAACCTCTTCAGGGTCTCGGGTACGACGGCTTGGCACAATTGCAATATCGTCAAAGGAATACGCAGTTCTGGCACGCTTTCCAGGGGCAATCTCGATCTCGCTCATCAGCGGCCTCTCTGCTGGTAGTTAGGTGCATCGGCAACATGGGCAACATCGTGTGGGTGACTTTCCTGTAAACCCGCTGCAGTAATTTGAATCAAGCGACCTTCACGGCGAAGTGTCTGAATGTCAGGTGCTCCTGCATAGCCCATTCCAGAACGCAGGCCACCAACTAATTGATGCACAACATCTTCAACGCTTCCACGGAAAATGACTTTGCCTTCGATGCCTTCGGGAACAAGTTTGTCTTCAGATAAAACATCGTCTTGCATGTAGCGATCTTTGGAATACGATTTTTGTTCACCGCGGGATTGCATGGCACCCAATGAACCCATTCCACGATAAGCCTTATATTTCACACCTTTAATCTCAACGAGTTCGCCCGGGGACTCTTGGCAACCAGCAAGTAATGATCCCAACATGACAGAGTTGGCACCAGCAACAATCGCTTTAACTATGTCACCTGAATATTGGAGTCCTCCATCGGCAATTAATGGGATACCGGCTTTATTACATGCTTTAGCCGCTTCCATGATCGCAGTAATTTGTGGAACACCAACACCTGCAACAATTCGCGTTGTACAAATCGAACCAGGACCAACACCAACTTTGACGGCATCTGCACCGGCATTGATTAACGCTTGGGCACCGGCACGCGTTGCAATATTGCCGCCGATAATTTCAGTAGCTGGTGAAAACTTCTTAATTCGCTCAATTGCATCGAGTACTGCGCGATGGTGACCGTGCGCAGTATCAACAACTACTACATCCACGCCGGCCTCAATTAATGCTTGGGCGCGGGCAAAACCATCATCACCAACACCAACAGCGGCTCCAGCTAAACCAACATTCTTAACTAGCTTTACATGTGTTACTTGATCAGCTATCGGAAGATTTCGGTGAATGATTCCAATTCCGCCCGCTTTAGCCATAGCAATTGCCATAGCCGATTCAGTAACGGTATCCATTGCCGATGAAATAAGAGGGATGGCAAGAGTTATGTTTCGAGTTAACTGCGTAGATGTATCTACCTCTGATGGAACAACTTCGGAGGCATCAGGCAAAAGCAGGACATCGTCATAGGTGAGCCCCAGCATTGCAATCTTGTCGCTATCGCTCATCAGGACCCCCTCTCGTAAGGTGGGAAGTCTATCGGGGCTTTTAGAGGCCTACTGCACGCTCAATTTCAAGGCAGGCATGTGATAAATCCGTGGCCACCACTACTGCGCCACAGTCGTTGAGCTTCCAACCGGGTCCCCCGATAACAATGCGTGGTGCTGGTCGCACTACGGGAAGTTCTCTGAAGTAGTCAGGATCAGCATTCTCTTGCAACTGTGCCCAGAGAAAAACTGCTGGTGGGGCAGTACGAACCACCATTGCTGAAATCGCATCTAGCGGAGTCCGCGCACCTAAGAAATGAGTTTCAATTCTGCGTTCGGCAAGTGCTGCAGCTAATGCATGCAAAGCAAGGCAGTGCAGCTCTTCACCAATTGAAGCCAGCAATACGGGACGTGCATTGAGTGGTTCTTTAATGACATCGAGAGGTTCACGCAAGATACGAATGAGCGTCTCGGTCAATACATGCTCAACATCAACTCCCTTGCCTGTTTCTTCCCAATACTTGCCAACGAGAAAGAGCAGTGGGGCAATGACTTGAGACCACGTTGAAACAACACCATTTTTAGTGACATGCTTTCGTAATTCACTCTCAAGAAATGTAATATCTAATTTCTTCGCAGCTTTATACAATATAGAAACGAGTTCCTCTGCATCTGTGATTTCAGGTGTAGTAACGTCAGTCTCAAGCAAACCGTGAAAACTCTTTGCGCTCTCAGCAGCATCACAGGCTGAGACGCCACTTGAAATAAGTCTGCGCATCACCATTAACTTGGCGAGGTCTAACGAAGAATATTTTCGATGATTACCAACTTCATGCTGCGAAGGCCCTAAGCCATAACGGCGATCCCACGTTCGCAGTGTTGCTGGCGCTACCCCAATTCTGCGAGCAACGGCAGAGACCGTTAAGAGCTCGTCATTGGGCGTCATGTGCCTATCGTTGCGCCTGCAGAGAGAGAAAGCCACCCCAAAACCGTGCTGAGAGGCTCGCATTGGTCTGGTAGTTGAACTACCTGTGGCGCGGTTGTATGGTGTCTACATGGCTGAACTTTCACGACTCCCTCGTCCTGTAGCTGACGAATGGGAATGGCAGTACGAGGGCAGCTGCCGCGACCTTCCTTCAGAGATGTTTTTTCATCCAGATGGGGAACGTGGTCCGCGACGTCGCAACCGAGAAAATGCCGCTAAAGCTATATGTGCCGCGTGCCCAGTCATGCTCGCATGCCGCACACATGCATTGGCAGTTCAAGAGCCTTATGGAATCTGGGGCGGATTATCTGAGGATGACCGTCTTGCGATGATTGGAAAAGTTTTAACACCGTCTATTTCTCACGCGTCATAGTTTTTAACTCTCCTCCGGAGTTAAGAGGTAAATAGAAAAGCCCCCGCATTATGCGGGGGCTTTTCTATGTCAATTAGTGAGAGTGTCCACCTGGGCCATGTGAATGCCCATTAGCTTCAGCTGGTGCATCGGCAGGACGTTCAAATACAACTGCTTCAGTTGTAATAAACATTGCGGCGATAGATGCAGCGTTAGCAAGTGCTGAACGCGTTACCTTAACTGGATCGATGACTCCATCTTTTGCAAGATCGCCATAGACATCAGTTGCAGCGTTAAAGCCTTCGTTATCTTTCATTGCACGAACCTTGGCAACTACTACGTAACCTTCAAGTCCTGCGTTTTCTGCAATCCAGCGAAGTGGTTCATCACATGCTTTGCGCACTAAACGAACTCCTACTGCTTTATCGCCAGTGAAGCCAAGATCGCCTTGTAGAACATCGGCTGCATGCACAAGTGCTGCGCCTCCGCCAACAACGATTCCTTCTTCAACTGCTGCACGAGTTGCAGAGATCGCATCTTCAAGGCGGTGCTTCTTTTCATTGAGTTCAACCTCAGTGTGTGCACCAACTTTGATAACGCACACGCCACCAGCAAGCTTGGCTACGCGCTCTTGCAACTTCTCTTTATCCCATGAGGAGTCAGAGTTTTCAATCTCTTTACGAAGCTCTGAAACACGAGCAGCAACTGCTCCCTTGTCTCCAGCACCTTCGATAATTGTTGTTGCATCCTTTGAGACCACGATGCGACGTGCGCGACCTAGGTCTTCAAGAGTTGCAGCATCTAACTTCATTCCTACTTCAGCTGAAATAACTTGTCCGCCAGTAAGTGTTGCGATGTCTTGCAACATTGCTTTACGACGATCACCAAAGCCGGGTGCCTTAACGGCAACAGAGGCAAAGACGCCACGCATACGGTTAACAACCAGCGTAGATAGAGCTTCACCTTCGATGTCATCGGCGATGATTAATAGTGGCTTTGATGCTGCAGATACCTTCTCAAGAATAGGAAGCAAATCTGCGAGCGCAGAGATTTTTCCAGCTGAGATTAATACGTATGCATCTTCAAGGATTGACTCCATACGATCTTGATCTGTTACAAAGTATGGAGAAATGTAGCCCTTATCGAACTGCATACCTTCAGTAAATTCCAGATCCAAACCAGTTGTAGATGCTTCTTCTACAGTGATAACGCCATCTTTGCCGACGCGATCCATTGCCTCAGAGATCAAATCTCCGATTGCGCGATCTTGAGCAGAGATAGTTGCAACATCGGCAATCTGTGCCTTGCCACTTACTGGTGTTGCTTGTGCGCGAAGTTTGTCTGATACTGCAGCAACTGCCGCTTCGATTCCAGCTTTGATATCCATTGGCTGTGCGCCAGCGGCTAAGTTGCGGATTCCTTCTTTGACCATTGCCTGTGCAAGTACGGTCGCAGTTGTTGTTCCATCACCAGCAACATCGTTGGTCTTAGTTGCAACTTCTTTAACTAACTGTGCGCCCATGTTTTCAACTGGATCAGAGAGTTCAATCTCTTTAGCAATTGTCACACCATCATTTGTGATGATTGGAGCGCCGAATGATTTAGCGATAACTACGTTACGACC
>CAEZXG010000015.1_pt1 | contig 19128 bp, 19 predicted proteins | sample 7265191 | NCBI WGS metagenome assembly CAEZXG01 (sample SAMEA6813902, study PRJEB35770) | uncultured Actinomycetes bacterium | biome: Freshwater; feature: Freshwater reservoir; material: water | place: Czech Republic | collected 2015-11-04 | depth 0.5m m | reverse complement strand
GGACCACCAACAAGGGCCAAGGTGTAGCCCTTGGTTTTAAATGCGTGCGCCAATGAGCTCGCCAGTGGAGCGCGTTCTATAAGCGAACGAATCGCTAACTCGCCTGCGGCGCTCAATGCACTAGTCACAATAAGTAAGGTTAGAGCAGTACCCTTGCTCCATGATCCCTGCACCTGGTGCGGGCAGCGAAGGCAGTAAGAAGAAGCGGAAGCGTAAGCGCCCCGCTAACCGCGGCCCCCAAACAACGACTTCTAAACCCGCTAGCGCCTCCAAACCTGCCGGTAAACGGGTCTATGCCAAACGCGTAGATGAGGTCAGTGCTGGCGGACTCGTCATCGACTCCACTGGGACTATGGGTTTACTCATTGGGCGCATAGATCAAAAAGACTCCTCGGGCACCAAGCTTTTGTGGTCGCTTCCTAAAGGCCACATCGAAGCTGGAGAAACTCCAGAGCAAGCTGCAATTCGTGAAGTTGCCGAAGAGACTGGCATTACGTCAGCGATTTCGCGATCTCTCGGAGTTATCGATTTTTGGTTTATGGCCGGTGGTAAAAGAATTCATAAAACTGTTCACCACTTTCTTTTCTCTGAAGTTGGGGGAGAGTTAGCTCCACAAGTGAGTGAAGTAGATGAAGTTTCATGGTTTCCATTAAGTGAAATTATTGACCACTTGGCCTACCCAGATGAAAAGAAATTAATAGCGCGCAGTGGTGAGCTGAAAGTATGAAGAAAATTGTTGGTGCGTTGCTCACTCTCTTTTTTATTATTGCACCACTTCCGGTTTCTCATGCTGAAACCCCAGTCGTAAAAATTATTAGCGCACCACACCAAATGTATAACGGTGATTTTCGAAATGATGATCTTGCTCAAGAGTTGACACCATCGGGGAGATTAGGACAACTGGTTTATGTTCCTGCTTCCCGATCAAAAACTTGGGTAATAGATGCCTCACTACTAGATGAAGTTATTGCAATGACTGGCGATTATAAAATTGCAAGTAAAGCCGTCCCTATCGGAAGCTCCATTGCTACTAACTGGCTTTCGCAGTTGAAAAAAGTTAGTTATTTAAATGATGTTATTTCGTTAGCGTATGGAAATCCAGATGTTGTTTTAGCAAGACGCTTAGCGCCATCCGAACTTAAAGCTTATTATTCTTATGGAAAAATAAAATTGGAAACGATTTTGGGTCGTGGGGTCAGAACCGCGGCTGGGACAGGTTTAAATGCCGGAACCTCACGAATAAATAATGCACAGCGCCTGTCGTACAGCAATAACCGTAAGGCGTTAACGCGACTATCTAAGGTTGTTACGCATCCCGATGTCGCTGAATTACGGATGAAATTGGCGCGCTTGCTTACACCGACCCTCGACAAAGCTTCTCGCCAATACTTCTCAGTTAACGCCGAAGCTGCCGTATTAGCGCAAACTCATAGATTGCGTGTGAATCCCGGCAAGTATCAAATTACAACAGAGAATGCCAAACTTCCTGTGACTGTTATTAACCAATTTCCGGTCGACGTTACAGTCAATATTGACATGATGGCTAATAACTCACGCATCACTGTCTTTGGATTTACAGGAGTTCGCTTACCCGCTAACTCAAAGACGCAACTAGAGTTAGCGGCTCAAGTAATCGCGCCCGGTGAAACAACAATTCTTGCTCAAATTACGGATTCGAAGGCGGTTTCCATAGTTCCTTCGTCAATTTTAAAACTCAACGCCACAGTAATAGATTCAAGAGTCACATGGTTTACGACTGGAGCAGCAATACTTCTCTTATTAGCTGCGATTACCCAAAGTGTCCGCCGAGTTCGAAAGGGGCGCACGAATGAAATCTAATGATCTCTTTCGCGCCTCAGGAATTATGGCTTTAGGAACCATAATTTCACGTATCACTGGATTTATTAGAGGAATTTTAATCGTCGCAGTGCTTGGAACAACATTATTAGCTGACACTTATAACGTTGCCAACACAATGCCTAATATTTTGTATAACTTGTTAGTTGGCGGCGCCTTAACTGCAATATTTATTCCGCAACTTGTCAGATCCTTTGATCATGAAGATGGCGGTGATGGATTTGCTTCGCGTTTAGTAACGACAATTTCATTGATTCTGTTGGTGCTTGTTGTAATCGGTGTCTACTGTGCGCCAGCGCTCGTACGTTTATATGCACCTGAGTTTTTTACTGCAGGTTTTGAGACTGAAAAAGAGATTGCTATTGCTTTTACTCGCTACTGCCTCCCACAAATCTTTTTTCTTGGAGTTTTTACAATGCTGGGCCAGGTTGCAAATGCTCGAGGCTCTTTTGGGCCACTTATGTGGGCCCCAATTGCCAATAACTTGGTTGGAATAGCGCTCTTTGGCGCATTTCTGATTTTTTCTCCTTCAGTAACAACTAACACAATCACACCTTTGCAGGTACAAGTCCTTGGGTGGGGAACTACCTTCAGTGTGGTTGTACAAGCCTTGGTATTAATCCCCGTTATTCGTCATTTAGGAATTAGATTAAAACCCCAGTGGGGATTATCCGGACTGGGTAAATCATTTGGTTTAGCGGGTTGGACTTTGTTATATGTTCTCATCTCTCAACTTGGTTATTTAGTGACTGTCAATGTTGCTACTAGCGCTGCGGTACGAAGTGCTCAAGAGGGTATTGCAAGAGGTGTTGGATATACACCTTATACGTATGCATATTTTGTTATGTTACTTCCATATTCAATTGTGACTATTTCAATTATTACTGCGATTCTTCCGCATCTTTCCCGCTTAGCTGTAGCTAAGGAAAATGCAGAAGTGAGGATTCAATTAATTCGAGCGATTAAACTGGTTGGAGTCATAACCGTCCCAAGCGCTGTTGCATTCTTTTTGTTTGGTCCGCTGATCACGCAAGTTATATTCGTAGGAATTCCTGCTGAAGATTCACGTTATATCGGATACGTACTTTCAGCTTTGAGTTTTGGTCTCGTAGCTTTTTCCATTAACTTAATTTTAATTCGAGGATTTAATGCCTTCGAAGATACTCGAACTCAAGTTATTTCAATATTTATTATTAATCTCATCTCTGTAGTACTGTCCTATGTTTTCCTCCATTTCCTTAAAGTTCAATGGGTAACCATTGGACTCGGTTTAGCATTTTCGATTAGTTATGTTGTTGGCCTCCTGATTACGTTGTCGCTACTCAAGAAACATACTGGTCAAATAAAAGTCATGGATTTCTTTGGTCAGCACCTTCGTTTATTTGCCGCCGCCTTTGGTGTTATGACCCCTCTATACGTGTTGATGCGCTACATCACATGGCTTGGAGTTGAGTTATCGCCTTTAGCTCGTGCTGGTGAACTTCTACTTGTTATGGTGATGGCATTTTTGGGATATTTGCTAGCAGGTAAGGCTGTCGGGGTTGAAGAAATCAGTATGATTCGCCAACTACGTGACTCAGTCGTTCGTCGCTCATCACGTCCGGAATAAAGCGTGTAAATTGCAGGTTATAAGCACTAGGTAATGAGGAGTACATATGAGCGACGTGCGTGATGTGGTAATTGTGGGATCTGGGCCAGCTGGTTATACGGCGGCCATTTACGCATCTCGTGCGCAGTTAAATCCGATTATTTACGAAGGCTCCGTCACTGCAGGTGGAGCACTTATGAATACAACCGAAGTAGAGAATTTTCCTGGTTTTGTTGATGGAGTCATGGGTCCAGATTTAATGGACAATATGCGCAAGCAAGCAAAGCGCTTTGGTGCGCAGTTAATTACCGATGACATTGTTGAGATGGATTTAGCCGGTGATGTTAAAACTCTTACCGATGGTTCTGGAAATATTGTTAAAGCAAAAACTGTCATTTTGGCTACAGGTAGTGCCTACCGCGAAATTGGTTTAGAGAACGAAAAGCGTTTATCCGGCCATGGGGTTTCTTGGTGTGCAACGTGCGACGGTTTCTTTTTCCGCGATCAAACTATTGCAGTAGTTGGTGGTGGAGACTCTGCAGTCGAAGAAGCTACATTCTTAACGCGTTTTGCTACCAAGGTTGTACTTATTCATCGCCGCGATACATTGCGTGCTTCAAAAATTATGGTTGATCGCGCAACTTCAAATCCTAAAATTGAGTTTTTATGGAACACCGAGGTCATTGATGTTTTAGGTGAAGCTAAGGTTTCAGGATTAAAGCTGAGAAACACGATTGACGGAGCTGAGACAGAACGGGCTTTCACTGGCTTATTTGTTGCCATCGGTCACATCCCACGCAGTGAACTTATCGCCGATCAGATTACGCTCAATGGCGAGGGTTATGTGGAAGTGGACGGCCGATCAACCCGTACAAATATTCCTGGTGTTTTTGCGTGTGGTGATCTTGTTGACCATACCTACCGCCAAGCCATTACTGCCGCCGGCTCGGGTTGCCAAGCCGCCCTTGATGCTGAGAAATATCTAGCGCACCACTAAAGTTCATTCATTACATATAAGAATCTGAGGAGTAAAAATGGCTACAAGTAAAGTAACGACTGCGACTTTTGATGCAGAGGTTTTGAAGAGCACAACCCCTGTTTTGGTTGATTTTTGGGCCGAGTGGTGCGGACCTTGCCGTGCAGTTGGGCCAATCCTTGAAGAGATCTCAGATGAGTACGGCGCAAAAATTAAGATTGTAAAACTCAATACCGATGAAGAGTCAGCGATAGCCATTAAATATGGAATTACCTCCATCCCAACAATGAATGTTTTTGTCAATGGAGAAGTTGTAAAGACTATTGTCGGTGCAAAGCCAAAACCTGCGCTGCTTAAAGATCTCGAAAACTACATCGCTTAATTTTCTTTACGAGAAAACTAATGCCAGAGCTAACGCAAGCGCAGATTAGATCCTTCCAGCAGGCTCGTGGGTTAAGCGTAACTGGTGAGATTGATGATGTAACTGCGCGCGCATTAGAAGAAGCTCGCTGGAAACTAGGTGATCGTTCTTTAAATCTGCAAACTCCCCCTTTAATGCGCGGAGATGACGTTGCGGCGCTGCAATCTCGATTAACTGAAATGGGTTTTGATTGTGGCCGTGTTGATGGAATTTATGGACCACGTTCTGAAGCTGCAGTGAAAGAGTTTCAACAATCTGTTGGAATTAATGTGGATGGAAAATGCGGACCCGCAACCATTATTGCATTGCTGCGATTAACGCGAATAGTTTCTGGGGGAGCACCTTCTGCTATGCGTGAAAGTGCAACTCAAAGAAATCGTGGACCTGCCCTTGCAAATAAAGTTATTGTTTTAAATCCAGATGGTAGTAATCCACTTATTTATGATGTGGCCGTTCGCACTGAGGGACGTTTATTAGCTTTAGGCGCTTCGGTTTTCTTAACTCGTGGAGTTTCTAATAATCCAACAGAGTTCGAGCGTATTGCTTTTACAAATCAAAGTGCCGCCGATTTGATGATTTCTCTTCACTTAGATAAATATAAGAACGAGCAAGCACATGGGGTCGCAACTTATTTTTATGGCAGCGATGCACATGGTGTGCACTCAATCGTTGGTGAGCGTTTTGCGTCGTTGGTCCAGCGTGAACTGTGTGCCAGAACTGATTTAGCTAACTGCCGGACCCATGCAAAGGCGTGGGATCTTTTGCGTTTAACGCGCGCGCCCGCCGTGCAAATTGATTGTGGTTATGAGAGCAATCCAGGCGACATGGAGCGCATTGCTAGAGCTGATTTTCGCGACGTTATTGCCGAGGCTTTAGTGATAGCGATACAACGTCTTTATTTAGCTGCCGAAGATGATGCAAAAACGGGAACTTTACGAATTGCAGATCTTAGAAGTGCGGGTATTCGCCGTTAAATAGCGCACGAAGTACGTGTGTGTTGTGGCAGACTTCGCTCATGTCCGAGATAACGCAACGCTTTGCAACTGGAGCTCCTCAAAATCTTGAGGACCGCTTTGCAAACCGAGCCTCGCATATGAAGCCAAGTGAAATTCGCTCTCTATTTGCTGTCGCATCTCGCCCTGAAATTGTTTCACTAGCTGGAGGTATGCCCAATCTCTCGGCATTCCCCATGTCAATGATGGCCGATGTTGTTCAAAAATTAGTTTTAACCAATGGTTCTGAAGCCTTGCAATATGGCAGCGGGCAGGGCCATCCAAAACTGCGCGAACAAATCTGCGAAGTCATGGCACTTGAAGGTATTCGTGCCAATCCTGACGATGTTTTAGTAACAACCGGTTCACAGCAGGCCCTCGATTTAATCTCTCGAATCTTCATTGATCCGGGCGATGTTGTTTTAGCAGAAGCGCCTTCGTACGTTGGGGCCTTAGGAACTTTTCACCAATATGAAGCCTCGGTTATCCATGTTGAGACCGACGATTCTGGCTTAGTGCCGCAAGGTTTGCGCGAAGCTATTAAGAGCGTGCGGGCCGCAGGCCGCAAAATCAAATTCCTCTACATGATCCCTAACTTTCAAAACCCATCTGGCGTTTTACTTCCAGCAGAACGTCGCACCGAGATTTTAGCTATCTGCCGAGAAGCTGGAATCTTCGTTGTTGAAGATAATCCATACGGTTTGCTTGGCTTTGATAAGCCCTCACCTAATGCCATGCGAGCTGAAGATTCAGAGAATGTTATTTATCTAGGAACTTTTTCTAAGACAATCGCACCTGGACTTCGTGTGGGTTGGGCGCTGGTTCCACCGTCATTAAAAGAGAAGATGGTTATTGCTAGCGAATCCTCTATTTTATGTCCTTCTAATTTTGCTCAACTAACCATTTCTAGCTATTTAGCTGATCAACCGTGGCGCGATCAAATCGCCTCGTTCTGCGATTTATATAAAGTGCGTCGCGATGCCATGTTGGAATCCCTAGATGAGTATTTCCCTGCAGCAGCTAAGTGGACCAAGCCGGGCGGTGGTTTTTATGTGTGGGTTACTTTGCCACCTGAAATCGATACCACCGCATTAATGCCTAAAGCTATCGTTGCCAAAGTTGCCTACGTTCCAGGTACGGCTTTTTACGCCGATGGATTTGGATCATGGTCGTTGCGTCTGTCCTACTGCTATCCAACACCAGAGCGTATTCGTGAAGGTGTGAAAGCGTTGGGTGGAGTAATTAAAACTGAGATGTCACGCCGAGGTGGCAACCAATTACATTAACCCTCTAGTTTTTGGGTTAAACGTTTTAAATCTTCAGCTCCAGCAAACTCAATCACAATCGTTCCTTTTTTAACACTGCCTTGAATCGTCACGCGTGTATCCAGTGCGTCACCAATGCGTTCGGCGATTTCATTAAACTCCACAATGCTAGATGTAACCGTAGTGAGTTTTTTGGTTTTCTTTTTGGTTGGACTTGCACCGATCGCTTGTTCGGTAGCACGAACACTTAAACCTTCCTTAACAATTTGGTTTGCTAAGGTCTCAATTGCGTGCGCATCGGTCAACCCAAGTAGAGCCCGAGCATGGCCTGCCGACAAAGCCCCTGATGCCACTTTTTGTTGAACCGATACTGGAAGATTCATTAAGCGAATCGTGTTTGATATCAACGGACGCGAACGACCAAGTTTTGTGGCTAACTCTTCATGTGTGCAGTTAAAGTCAGTTAACAGCTGCGAATATGCTGCAGCTTCCTCTAACGCATTTAGTTGGCTGCGATGGATGTTTTCAATAAGAGCTTCACGAAGTAATTCATTGTCTGAAGTCTGACGAATGATTACTGGGATGGTCTTTAACCCTGCAGCTTTTGCTGCACGAAAACGTCTTTCACCCATGATTAATTCATACTTATTAGGTGCAACTTGGCGGACAACTGGGGGTTGCAAAATACCAATCTCTTTAATAGATGCGATTAATTCATTGAGTGCTTCTTGATCAAAGTGTGTTCGAGGTTGACGAGGGTTAGGTGAGATATCGGTTAGTGCAACTTCATTTTGGGTTGCGACTTCTTCTCCGGCAACAGTCAGTGATGTTGGAATTAATGCATCTAAGTGTGTGCCTAAGCCACCACGACGTGCCATTATGCAATCTCGCCTTCACGTTTATAATTTATTGAAACAACATTGGAATCAAATGGTTTTGCGCGAAGCGCAAGTTCTCGCGCTACAGACATATATGCAATCGCACCTGGTGAAGACGCGTCATATGTCATTACGGTCTGATTAAATCCAGGAGCTTCTGACACTCGAACTGCGCGTGGAATAGGAATATCAATTAATTCATTGGGATAGTGTTTGCGAATTTCATCTGCGACATCGTTTGCTAAACGTGTACGACCATCAAACATTGTTAATACAAATGTTGAGAGTTTTAACTGTGCATTCAAACGTTTCTTAACAACCTCAAAAGTTTTTAACAGTTGTGATAAACCTTCGAGTGCGTAATATTCGCATTGAATTGGAATCAACATCTCTTTAGCTGCAGTGAGTGCGTTGATTGTTAACAAACCTAAACTTGGCGGGCAGTCAATAAAGATGTAGTCCACAGCATCGCCGCGTTTTTCACGATCGCGTACCAACTCTTCGATTGCCTCTTTAAGTCGCATCTCTCGAGCAACCATTGGTACTAATTCGATTTCTGCTTGAGCAAGTGATGTGTTGGATGAGATGCACTCAAGTGAAGGAAAGCCTTTTACTTTTTGGGCACAGGCCGACATCGTCGTATCGCCCATTAAAACTTCGTAAATTCCAGGGTTCTCTAGATGCTCCACGCCAAAGGCCGTCGAGGCGTTTCCTTGAGGATCTAGGTCGATCACCACAACGTTTAGGCCCCCCATAGACAGGGCGGCGGCGATATTGACTGTGGTGGTGGTTTTGCCTACCCCGCCCTTTTGGTTAGCGACGGTGATAACGCGCAGGGTGGCAGGTTTGACCATCGCCTCTTTGAGGCGGCGAGTACCAACGACCTTTTTTGTTTCACGTGAATCATTCACGGGGCTTAGTTAAGCACCTTTACGTATCTCTACGATGCGTCCACGCTCAATTCCCTCTAAATCAACCTCGTGCAACAGCGCCTTGGGTAGGGTTTTCATCTCATCCTCGGCCGATTTGCCCTTTATGGCCATTAATGAACCCCCTGTTTTAAGGAGGTGCCAACTAATCTTCTTTAGTTTTTCCAGTGGAGCCACTGCCCGCGCCGTTACATAGTGGGCTGTTGTCCGAACATCTTGGGCCTGACCGCGAATAACCTCGATATCTAGGCCTACAACGGCCTCTTTAAGGAACTCCACTCGGCGCTCTAAGGGTTCAATGAGGGTCACTCGAAGATCTGGACGTGCCAGGGCGATAACTATTCCCGGCAAACCCGCCCCTGAGCCGATATCAAAGACGATTGAACCCTCTTTTAACAAGGAGGTTACTGGTAGGCAGTTAAATATATGCCGCTCCCAGATGCGCTCGGCCTCGCGTGGGCCCAATAAACCACGCTCAATGCCAGCGGTTTCAAGAAAATGGGCGTAGGCGTGAACCCGATCGATATCCGGAAAGTACCGTTCGATCAGAGTTTCACGTGAAACATCCACTTATGCGGGATAGATAACGACGAAACGGTGTGGATCTTCTCCGTCGGACTCGCTACTTAGGCCAAGCTCTTGAATTGTGTCGTGGATAATTTTGCGTTCGAATGCGTTCATTGGCGCTAGTTTTATCGAGTTGCCTGTTGATTTGGCCTCTTCCGCCATCTCCCCGGCGAGCTTTGTGAGCTCTGTACGGCGATTGGCTCGGAAGTTATCGATATCGAGCATGAGACGGGAGCGATCACCTGTCGCTGTTTGAACAGCTAGGCGGGTGAGCTCTTGGATTGCATCCAGAACCTCACCGTCGCTGCCCACTAGGTGGCGTAGTTTGCCACCGACGATAGCCAGAGCTGCACGGTCATTTTCAACGTCGATGTCGATATCGCCATCTAGGTCCGCGATATCCAATAGAGCCTCTAGGTAGTCAGCGGCGATATCGCCCTCTTCCTCTAGTTTGGCGACGCCTTTGACTGGTTTTGCCTCTACGCCTTCTTCTACAACGGTCTCACTCTTTGTTTTTGCCATATCTCGCTCTCCCTGTCGGGTTTGTGGTGAATTAATACTATTTGTCCTATTTTGTACGGTCTTTACTTCTTTTTCTTCTTCTTTTTTGGCTGATTTCGTTGGCCTTTTAGATCTTCGGGAGTCTCTAGGTTGAGCGCTTCTGGGCTCTCTACACCACCACTCTTTTTAGCTTTTTTGTGTTGCAACTCTTCATAGGCCGGAGATCCTGGTGTTGGGTTTCGCTTAATGACGTAGAACTGTTGTCCCCATGTCCATAAGTTTGTTGTCGACCAATAAATTAAAACGCCGATTGGAAAGTTAACACCAGATATCGCGAAAATAACGGGGAATGCATACAACATAATTTTTTGTTGTTGCAACATCATATTGTTGCTTGAATCCATCTTTGGCATTCCTTTCATCATCAACTGACGTTGAGTGGTGAAAGTTGTTAACGACATAAATGCAATCAAAACTACGGTCACTATTTTTACTGTAGTGATATTTGTTCCTAGAAAGGTATCTGAAATTGGTGCGCCAAAGAATTTAGCGTTCGCTGCACTCACCACATCAGATTGAGTGAGTACTCCGTGTTTTATTGGTGGGTTTTTTCCAATTCCGTTTAAAACGGTAAATAACGCAAAGAAGATTGGGGCTTGTGCCAAAATTGGAAAACATGATGCTAAAGGATTTGTTTTGTGTTCCTTGTACAGCTTCATCATCTCTTCAGATTGTTTTTGGCGGTCATCTTTATACTTCTTTTGAATCTCCTTCATGTGCGGCTGAAGGGCAGTTAATGCGCGCTGGCTTTTGATTTGTTTTACGAAAAGTGGAATTAAAATAATACGGATTAAAATAACGAGGCCCACAATTGCGAGTGACCAAGAAACACCGCTATTGGTTCCAAAAATTGGGGAAAGCCCATCATGGATGGTTGTAATGACCCAAGAAACCGCTATATATAAGGGGTTTAGAATAGTATTCATAAATTACACTCCGACCTTTTCTTTGACTGCATAATCCACACCCCCATGTGACCATGGGTTACATCGCACTAAACGCCAAGCGCTCATTGCTAATCCTTTAACTCCATATGTTTCAATCGCACTAACGGCGTAACTGGAACACGATGGGTAGTACTTGCACCTGGCTCCAAACATTGGTGAGATCCATTTTTGATAAAACTTGATTGGAGCTGTTAGAAATTTTCTCATTTTTTTATGGCCCGCTCGTTGGCTTTTTTAACCACATTGGTTATTACTTCATTTATTTCACTTGCACAGTCCGCAGTTGCCGCATTATTTAATCCGCGTACAACAAATAGGCTTCCTTGGGGAAGTTGTGAGTAGTGATCCCGTAAACAGTGGCGGATTTTTCGCGCTAGGCGGTGGCGTGCTACAGATCCACCAACTGCTTTACTGATAATTAATCCAGCACGGGCAGGTTGGGACACATCACTGGTGATATATAGGTAGCCGACGAAGTTGGCCGATGTAAATCGAATTCCACTCTTCGTTGCGCGGGCGAAATCCCCGCTCTCTGTAAGACGCGCTGTTTTAGCAAGCACAAGAGTCTGCTTATAAATCCTTATGCTGAAAGTCGGGCGCGACCTTTAGCGCGACGAGCTGCAAGAACTGCGCGGCCTGCGCGGGTTGCCATGCGTGCGCGGAAGCCATGCTTCTTAGCGCGGCGTCGGACGTTGGGTTGGAAGGTGCGCTTTGTCATGTAAAACTCCTAAGATAAAAAATCTGGCGATCGGTCAGAAATACGGGGGAAGCGAGGGTGTAACGGTAGAGGTCTGGGGATAAGGCGGTCAAACTCAGTTTTCTGGCCGGGCAGGTAGAGATTATCTGTGGATAACTAGTTGCTTTTTTTGCGTTTTGCCTCTACTTTTCACCTCTCTCCACAGGTTTATGACCTGGGGGGGTGAGTTCAAGGCCTCAAGGTGAGGTTTAGACCACAGGCTGTGGATAACTTTGTGGATAAGAGAAAGGCGCCTCATGGACGTTAAAGAGATTGAGCTCAGCGCCTTATGGGGTCGGGTCATTGATGAGGTTGCAGGCGATGCTCCACAACACCGCGCATTTTTACAACTAAGCAAACCGTTAGGTCTCTTGCATAACTCTGATCAAACAACCTTACTGATTGCTACACCAAATCTATTTGCTAAAGATGTCTTGGAAAGTCGGTTGCGCTCTGCCGTTAGTGATGTTTTAACTCGCGAGCTTGGTGAGAAAACAAATATTGCGGTCACTGTCGATGAAACTTTAGAATCTGACGGAACACCTATTGCAGATATTGATATTGAATTTGTTGCTCCTAAAAGCGGCACTGGTCGGGATGATGCTCCAGCACAAAACGTTGCTGTTTCTGAGCTCTCACAATTAAATCCACGTTATACGTTTGAAAAATTTGTTGTTGGTTCATCAAATCGTTTTGCCCACGCAGCTGCGGTTGCTGTTGCGGAGGCCCCAGCAAAGGCTTACAACCCTTTATTTATTTATGGTGAATCAGGATTAGGTAAAACCCACCTCCTGCATGCGATTGGCGCTTACGCAAAGGAGTTATATGGGCATGTGCGTGTTCGTTATGTTTCATCTGAAGAGTTTACAAATGATTTTATTAACTCTATTCGAGATGATAAAGCGTCGGCATTCCAGCGCCGTTACAGAGATCTTGATGTATTAATTGTTGATGATATTCAATTCTTAGAAAATAAAGAGCGAACTCAAGAAGAGTTCTTCCACACATTTAATACGTTGTACAACGCCAATAAACAAATAGTAATTTCTAGCGACCGGCCTCCAAAACAGTTAACAACATTGGAGGATCGTTTACGCAGCCGTTTTGAGTGGGGTTTAATTACTGATATTCAACCTCCAGAGCTTGAAACCCGTATCGCTATTCTTCGTAAAAAAGCTGCGCAAGATAAATTAAATGCTCCGGATGATGTTTTGGAATACATCGCCAGTAAAATCTCTTCAAATATTCGCGAATTAGAGGGTGCGCTGATCCGTGTAACTGCTTTTGCTTCGTTAAACCGCCAGAGTGTGGATTTATCTTTAGCTGAGATTGTTTTGAAGGACCTTATTCCAAACGAGGGGAACCCAGAAATAACCGGGGCAACGATCATGGCTCAAACCGCGGTCTACTTCTCATTAACCATTGATGACTTATGTGGAACTTCGCGGTCTCGCGTTTTAGTAAACGCTCGTCAGATCGCGATGTACCTGTGCCGTGAGCTCACCGAACTCTCACTTCCAAAAATCGGTCAAACATTCGGCGGGCGTGACCACACCACGGTTATGCATGCCGATCGAAAAATCCGTCAGCTGATGGCTGAGCGCAGATCGATCTATAACCAGGTCACTGAGCTCACCAACAGGATTAAGCAACAGGCCCGATAAATACCGCAATAGGCGGAAATGTCCCTTTTGCCATTCTTTACCCCCAGTTGGGGATAACGTGTGGATAACTGTGGAAATCTCAGGGTTTTTTGTGTATAACTAACGGGTGTGGTGGAGATGAAGGAAGAGGAGATCGCGTGAAACGTCAAAGCGTCCACAGTTTTACCTCTCTTGTCCACACCCGCCCAACGATAACTATCGCCTCTGAGCAGGGCTTTTCTTTCTTACCCACAGGAGTTGGCTCTGGCTACTACGACTACCTTTATATATATAGATCTAGATGTGAAACGAACCTTTCACTGAATTGGGGCACAGCATGAAGTTCACGGTTGAGCAGTCTGTCTTGGTTGACGGCGTTAATTGGGTCTCCCGAAGTCTTTCAACGAGACCGATTAAAACAGAGCTATTAGGAATTGTTATCGACGCAACGGGTGATCAAGTGTATTTATCTGCCTCTGATTTAGAGACCGCAAGTAAAGCCCACTTCCACGCCGACATTAAAGAGGGCGGAAAAGTTTTGGTTCCAGGCCGTTTATTAGCTGAAATCTCGCGCTCGCTTCCAAATAAACCAATTGTTTTCGCACTCGACGGAACTCGCGTATTAGTAACAAGCGGAAGCGCAAAATTTACTCTTCCAACACTGTCTGTAGATGAATATCCAAACCTTCCAGAGTTGCCTGACACAACAGGTGTTATCCCAAGCGATGTTTTTTCAACCGCCGTCGCACAAGTAGCTATCGCTGCAGGAAGAGATGATTCACTTCCAACTCTCACAGGTGTGCATATTGAAATCAACGAGGACACAGTTACGTTAGCTGCAACAGATCGCTACAGATTAGCTGTGCGCGAAATTCAATGGCAGCCCTCAACACCTAATGTTTCAACATCATCTCTTTTGCGCGCTCGCACAATCGCCGACGCGGCTAAATCATTAACTGGAACTAAAAATGTTTCAATCTCGTTTGCACCAGCAACAAGTAATGATCGACTAGCAGGTTTTGCTAGTGATGGAAAAACAATGACATCTAGAATGTTAGATGGAACGTTTCCTCCATACCGACATTTACTTCCTCAAGAAGTGACCACCACAGCGCTTATTGAAGTAGCGACACTACTTGACTCTGTACGTCGCGTCGCTTTAGTTACCGACAAAACAGTTCCACTCCGCTTGGATTTTGCTAATAACTCACTCTCCCTTGAAGCCGGCGCAGGAGAAGAAGCACAAGCAACAGAGGCGATTGAAATCCTATTAACTGGCGAACCAATCTCCATCGCTTTTAATCCAGTCTTTTTAGCCGACGGTTTAACTGCGGTAGGAACCAAGTTTGTTCAAATCTCATTTACAGGACCAAACAAGCCAGCGATCCTCATGGGTAAAAGCGATAAGGATGGTGGTTTAATTGAAAACTATCGTTACTTGTTGATGCCTATGCGCTACGCCTCGTAACAAAACGGATACTTGTGCGTATTAACAAGTTGGCACTCACCAACTTTCGCTCTTATCCAACACTAGAGCTCTCATTTGAGCCAGGTGTTGCCACCTTTATAGGAGATAACGGCTCAGGTAAAACCAACATTGCAGAAGCTTTAATTTATTTAGCGTTTTTATCTTCGCATAGGGTTTCTAATAACACCCCCCTAATTTCCTTAGGCGCAGAACAGGCAATCATCCATGCAGAGATTGAACGCGACAACCGGACACTAAATGTAGATCTCGAAATAAATACTAATAAAGCCAACCGAGCGCGCTTAAACGGAAACCCAACAAGAAGCCAGCGCGAAATCCTTGGCGCGTGCCAAATAGTTTATTTCTCGCCAGAGGATCTGGATTTAGTTCGCGGCGAACCAGGTATTCGTCGCGATTTTCTTGATCGTCTATTAATCACACGCAGCCCCCGTTTGGCTGGAGTAATCGCTGATTATGAACGAACCGTAAAACAGCGAAATGCATTGTTGAAAACAAGATCATCACTCAACGCTTTAATTCCATGGAACGAGCAACTTGTATTACTGGGCGCTCAATTAACTGCAGAGCGCATCGCTTTAATCGAGGCGTTAAACCCGTGGGTAAATAGCAATTACACACAATTAAATGAAGTTAAACCCGCCTCAATCTCTTACAAATGCAGCACTGAAGGTGTTGGGGTAGATATAGATAGCAATATTGCCGCTCTCACTAAAAGACTTGATGAAGTTGCGTATCAAGAGATTGAGCGTGGGGTCTCTTTAATTGGTCCGCACAGAGATGACCTACACCTACAACTAGGAGATTTTCCCGCCAAAGGTTATGCAAGTCATGGTGAATCATGGTCGATGGCGATTTCTTTACGGATAGGTGCATTTAACTTATTAAAAAGTGAAGGTGCCGAACCAATATTGATTTTAGATGATGTTTTTGCCGAACTAGATACATCAAGACGACAAGCTCTACTCTCCGTTACACAGATCGCCGAACAAACTATTATCACCGCAGCTGTCGAGAGCGATTTACCAGCAGAACTTTTAACACAAAGATTTTATGTCACACCTGGTTTAGTTAAGAAAGGCGGAAGTTAATGGATAAACGCGACCTCGCCTTAGATCTTTTCAAAAACTTTAAAAGCTCGGCTGTGAGAAAGATAAACAAACCCGCCCCCACACAAAGAAGTGGACAACCAGGAGACCCTGAGTTGATTAGTGGAGTTTTGAATAATTTAATTTCAGAGCGCGAATGGGATAGTGGTTTAGCTGAGGGAAATTTATTTATTACCTGGGCAACAATTGTTGGCGCAGATATCGCCGCACACGCAACACCTATTTCAATTATGGATGGTGTCTTAACAATCCAAACATCTTCAAGTGCATGGGCTACCCAACTCACACTGGTGGCCAACGATCTATTGAGTACAATTAAAAACGATCCTTCAGGAGCCACTATTTCTAAGCTTATTTTCATTGGCCCGCACGCCCCCAGTTGGAAAAAAGGTATCCGTACCATTCGCAACGCTCGGGGTCCTCGGGACACCTACGGCTAAGGGCATCCACTAGGAACCCTCACCGATAGGCTCTTCGTTCGGCTATACCCACACACAGGGCTTTTATTGGCTATTTCTATACCCCATTTACCACTAGGATAAACACTTGTGAGGGGAAATATCCCCGTAATAAGCCTCCAGGGGCTCTTTATAAGCGTGAAGACAGAAGGGGTGCCATGGCCGAAAACTCGTACAACGCCAGCGCCATCACCATCCTTGAAGGCCTGGAGGCGGTGCGAAAGCGCCCTGGAATGTATATCGGCTCAACCGGCGAACGCGGCCTTCACCACTTGGTTTACGAAGTAGTTGATAACTCAGTCGATGAAGCTCTAGCCGGTTACTGCAACGAGATCAATATTTCTTTGATGGCCGATGGTGGAGTGGAAGTTATTGATAACGGGCGTGGAATTCCAGTAGATATTCACCCAGTCGAGAAAAAACCAGCACTTGAAGTTGTGCTCACTGTTTTACACGCCGGTGGAAAATTTGGCGATAGCGGTTACTCGGTTTCAGGCGGCTTGCATGGAGTTGGCATCTCAGTTGTTAACGCGCTCAGTACTGACTTGTCTGTCGTCGTACAACGCGATGGCAGTTTTTGGTATCAAGATTACAAACTAGGTGTACCAACCGCGCCGGTTAAAAAAGGTGATGCCTCAGAAAAAACTGGAACAACCGTTCGATTCTGGCCATCGAAAGAGATTTTTGAAACAACTGATTTTTCTTTTGAGATTCTTTCTACACGTTTTCGTGAAATGGCATTTTTAAATAAAGGATTAATTTTAACTCTCACTGATTTGCGTGCCGGTCACGTAGATGAAAAGGGAGAACAACTTACAGTTCGATATCAATACCAAGGTGGAATCTCTGATTTTGTTCGCCACTTAAATTCAACACGTGGAGAAACCCATAAATCAGTTATCTCTTTCGCATCTGAAGATAAGAAGAATCAGATTGCCCTTGAAGTGTCGATGCAATGGAACGCTGGTTTTAGCGAATCTGTTTATACTTTTGCCAACACTATTCATACACATGAAGGTGGAGCACACGAAGAAGGTTTTAGAACCGCGCTCACTTCAGTAGTGAATAAATTTGGTGAAGAGCAAGGATTTATTCGCAAAAAAGAAGACCGGCTTACTGGAGACGATGTTCGTGAAGGCCTAACTGCAATTGTCTCTGTAAAATTAACCGATCCTCAATTTGAAGGACAGACCAAGACAAAACTTGGCAACACTATTGCTAAAACCTTCACACAAAAGGTTGTCAATGAAGAGCTAACAACATGGTTTGAGCAAAATCCTTCTGAAGGTAAAGATATTGTTAGAAAAAGTATTGATGCTGCGGCCGCACGAGTAGCAGCACGCAAAGCACGCGACTTAAGCCGCAACCGTAAAGGCTTATTAGAGGGCCGCGGCATGCCCGGAAAATTAGCTGACTGCCAGTGGACCGATCCAGCTAAGTGCGAGCTTTACATCGTTGAAGGCGACTCTGCGGGAGGGTCAACAAAAGGTGGGCGCGATTCACGAAACCAAGCAGTACTTCCAATCCGCGGAAAAATACTAAATGTTGAAAAAGCTAGAATTGATCGCGTACTACAAAACAATGAAGTGCAAGCGCTAATTACTGCCCTTGGCACTGGCGTGCACGATGATTTCGATATTGCAAAACTGCGCTACCACAAAATTATTTTGATGGCCGATGCCGATGTCGACGGCCAACATATTCGCACCCTTCTATTAACTCTACTTTTCCGTTTTATGCGCCCACTCATTGAAAATGGTTTTGTTTACTTTGCACAACCACCTCTATATAAATTAAAGTGGGGCGGCAAGGATCCAGTCGAATACGCATTTAGCGATCGTGAACGCGATGGAATGATTCAAATAGGCTTAGATAACGGTAAGCGTCTTCCTAAAGATGATGGAATCCAACGCTTTAAAGGTTTAGGTGAGATGCCCGCTAAAGAGCTATGGGATACAACTATGGATCCAGAGCACCGCGTACTAATACGTGTGACTTTAGAAGATGCCGCAGCGGCAGATGACTTGTTCTCTGTGCTTATGGGAGAAGATGTTGAAAAACGTCGCGCGTTTATTCAGCGCAATGCTAAAGATGTTAGGTTCTTGGATATTTGATGGACGAATTAAACCCAAAGAATTTAGAGTCTTTCGACAAGATTGAGACCGTTGATCTTCAAGTCGAGATGGCGCGCTCTTATCTCGACTATGCAATGTCAGTTATCGTCGGTCGCGCCCTTCCAGACGTCAGAGATGGCCTAAAACCAGTCCATCGCCGCGTTTTATACGCGATGTACGACGCTGGATATCGCCCAGATAAGGGTTACTACAAGTCCTCTCGCATCGTTGGTGATGTTATGGGTAATTATCACCCTCACGGCGACGGTGCAATCTATGACTCTGTCGTTCGGTTAGCTCAACACTGGTCACTTCGTTACATGTTGATCGACGGTAATGGAAATTTTGGCTCACCAGGTAATGATCCGGCCGCAGCTATGCGTTATACAGAAGCACGTTTATCTCCCTTGGCTATGGAGATGATGCGCGATATCGATGAAGATACCGTCAATTTTGTTCCTAACTATGACGGCCGCTCACAAGAACCAACGGTTTTGCCAAGTCGTTTCCCAAACTTACTTGTTAATGGAAGCGCTGGAATCGCTGTTGGTATGGCAACAAACATTCCACCACATAATTTACGTGAAATTGGCGAAGCGGT
>CAEZXG010000014.1_pt1 | contig 19298 bp, 17 predicted proteins | sample 7265191 | NCBI WGS metagenome assembly CAEZXG01 (sample SAMEA6813902, study PRJEB35770) | uncultured Actinomycetes bacterium | biome: Freshwater; feature: Freshwater reservoir; material: water | place: Czech Republic | collected 2015-11-04 | depth 0.5m m | reverse complement strand
TGCACTGAGCATCGAAATGAGAACTGGATTCTTGGTCAGGGTGATTGCTAAAAGTGGAGCCGCGGCCGATAAAACACCATCAGCTAAATTTGTGGTCAGACTTGCACCCCAAAGTCGATTAAATGCTGGCCCCATAGATTTCATAGAAGTCCACAATAACCCTAAAACTAAATCAGGAGCAGTTTCTTAGCTTTCTCAACTGCCGAATGGCGTCCATCTGCATCCAACTTTCGATAAGTGTTACGCAGATGTGTCTTCATCGTATTTTGGGAAATATGTAATGATTTAGCGATAGAACTAATTGGATTACCCGTCGTTAAGTGTTTCAAAATTTCAATTTCTCGCTTAGTCAAAGGCTCGTCGAGGGCTCCAGCAGCATTTTTGGTTCCATGCAAGCGTTGGCCCATCATCTGTACAAGCTCTTCCATATAGAACGTTGGTCGCTCTTTAGAGGCTTTGACTACTAGCGAATAGAGTTTATGTTGCCTTAAAAAATACTCTCGATATCCACACTCAGCGCCTAAATCAAGGGCTTGAATCAGAGTTTTAAGCGCTAAGTTCTCATGTCCACTATTAAAAATCGTAACTGCAAGCAATTTAGTGATTTTTTCCCTAGGAGTGCGCTCAGGTAACGCATCTACCAATTCAGCTGCATTTTTGGAGGATTTTTCAAAAGCATGACTCAACTCAATTTGTACGACCATTTCAAGTCGTGGCATCCGCTGAATAATTTCATGTGCCCGAACAAAATCACCTACATAGAGAAATAAAAATGATTCGCTCATATCGATCATCCAAGTCAAACCATTACTATTCATGAAGCTTTTGAGGAATTTACGTTGCTGATTTATCTCATCGGCAGCTTTTGAAAAACTTCCCTGTGTAATCTCAACTCTAGTAATACTGCCTTGGGCCATAAAATACCAAGGCCACATCTTAGAACTTGCCGCTAAATCCATTATGGATCTAAAAATTACTACGGCCTCCACAAGTTCAGACCCCTCCAGCTGGCACCGTCCTAATACGAGCATGGCATCGAGTGGCGCATAAATGCCGACAAAACTGAACTCTCTTGCCTGTGCGCATGCGATGCCGGCAACTTCGGCAGCTTGAAAATAATGTCCTTGCGAATACAGCACAAGTGCCTTCATACATGTTAAATGGTAGGCAACTACCGTCGCATCACTCTCTGCACTAAAGCTTTTAGCTTGATCATAGAGACGCCATAATTCTTCAAAGTCATCGTGAAGGAAGGCAATCGATGCTAATACCCGTAATAATGCGATTCGATCTACATTCTGGAGTGATGTTACATCGTGGGTTGGCAAGAGCGCCGCTTTAATCTTTGAACGAGAATTTTCAAAATCTCCACGTGCAAAATAGACATGTGAGCGCACCATTGCGGTAAGCCGGTCTAGAAATTCGTTGTTTGTTCCATGTGAGGCGATAAATTCCAGCTCAGAAGCAAGCGCTTCAGCCTTAGCAAATTCCAAATTAATGAGGTAGCCAACAACTTTAATCGTCTTTTTCATTATTTCCCCGTGGGGGGATTCATCGCCAGCATAAGCCGACCACTGAATCATTAAATCCCCGCGCCCGATTGGGGCCATGTCACGAAGGTTAGAATGTAATAGACCAGTAAATTTGCTCTTATTATTAAACAAGAAGCTATGCTCTAAAGCTAGTGAAATCTCATTTCTAGAGATGAACAAATCGACTAAATCTTCCCTTGCTTTCATAAATAGCTCTGGTCCGTCTTCTCGAATCTTTATCAATGCCTCATAAATTATTGAGTTGAAACGAAAACTGCGCTTAACGGTAGATGATGTGGTGACAAAAAGTCCATCGGTTGCCAATTTATTAAGATATGACTCTGAATATCTGTCTCCTAAAATTATCTTGGCAATTTCCAAATCAAATTCTTCCACGATACTAAGTTGAAGTAGAACTTCTCTATTTTCTGGAGTTAACGCATTAAGCGTCTCTGATGCCAAAACCGCGATTGGGTGAAGGCCGATCACCATTGCATCGGCAAATTTTATGTGTGCGTTATTTTTACCAATATTTCTGCACATGAGCTGCACTGCAGCCGGCCATCCACTGCATTGTTCTAACTCCTTAGCATTTCCATTCTGATTAAGGTCTACTCCATTTATTTCAGCAATGGTCTCGACTTCAGAATGTGAAAATTTAAGGTCCTCGCTTGTTATAAGACTGAGGTTACCCAGGGCGGCATAACGTGATAATGATGCCTCACTCGTTGATCTACGTACGATTACCATATGGATATTTTCTGGAGCTGAATCTACTAATAGCTGTCTAAATGGCAGAAGTCCCTCGTGGCTTTCGCTCCCAAAATCAATCGCAAAATTAACTTCACCGGGAAATTTGGCAACAATGTTTACAAGTTCGAAAATTGAAGCACTTGTATCGAGGTTTTGAAATCGCGTCTTAAGCGAATTTAAATCGGGGATAAAACTTGCTATCGAGTTTTCAAGGTGGGTTTTAAAATCACTAAAGGAGTCCTTAGAGTCCACGGTGTACCAAATGGTTGGGCGTTGGTTGGCTTGCGCCCACTCTGCGACTAAGGCGGTTTTTCCATAACCAGTTGGAGCTACGACTAAAGTAGCGCCGGGCACTTCAGTTTCAAAGAGCGGGAAGAGCTGCTTGCGTGATATGAAATTTGGTGGGGTTGCTGGTGGTTGGGAGCGCGGCAAGCTCACCCCTGTTGCCGGCTGATTCCCTGATTTATCAAGCTCGCGCATACCGTAAGGGTGAGGTATCACCCTCCGTTTTACAAGGTCGAATCACCCCATTAGGGGTGATTCAGTGGGGCTATTTAGTCGAACTCCCTGCCAGGCTTGATTGAGGAGTTATAGACCCAGGCTTAGGTGCGCTGAATGTGACTCAATGAAATTACCTTCATCGCCGACTTTATCTACTAGCAGAACAATAATGATGACTAGCAAGGCCGCAATAATGGCGACGAGTACACCTGATTTTTTATCCAGATTAATCTGCATGTTGCCAATATAGCGTTCAAAAGAGAAAGTGGCGGCCGCATCGCTGCGACCGCCACTTCTATTTCCCGCGAAGTAGGAGTAATTAACCGATCTTTGCTATCTGAGCTAGTGACTTCTTAAGTAGCTCGCCATCAATCACACTGAAGCCAAGGGCTGCACCGACATCATTAGAGCACTTAGGGCTCAAGATGTAGGTTGCATATGCCTTCACCGCAGCTGCAGTTGTCTTTGATGGGTATGCAGTGTCTGCAAGTAAATAAGAGACGATACCTAGTGTGTAAGCACCAGGCTCTTTAGTTGCATAGTCATATGTCAAGAAACCATTTGCATCTTGAGTGGCTGATGCAAGGAATGCACCAACACCAGTTGAGTTTGGCGCAACTGATGCTCCAGCTGGGTTAATGACATTTGCAATCTTTAGATTGTTTGCAGCTGCGTAGTTAACTTCAGCATATGTAATTGAATATGGAGTCTTGCCTGCAAGCTGTGCAACACCAGTAGAGGATGCGGCGCCAACAACGCGGCCTAAGTTAGAGACTGCATTGATATCTCCTGGAAACGAGTCCTTAAATACTTTATTCTTAGGCTTGATCCACACAGCAGGAGCTGATTTGGCTAAGAAGTTTGTGAAGTTCTCAGATGTTCCAGATGAATCAGAGCGATAAATAACTTTGATTGGCTGGTTTGGAAGTGTGTAGACACTCGTTACTTTGCGAGTGGATAGAACGATTGGGTTACCCTTAGCATCCTTTTTTGGATTGCCATTGGCATCTAGCTTGTACTTCACAACTGTAGTTGTACGGTTGTTGTCTGCTGCGATGAGTGGATCATTCCAACGTGTGATTGTTCCACCGAAGATTCCAGCGATTGTTGCCGCTGAAAGCTGCAGCGTCTTAGTAGAAGTTAAGTTTGTCAAAACCGCGATCGGTGCAGCAACTAGCGGCACGTGAATAAGTGTTGAACGCTTTGTCGCTGCAGTGTAGGCACCGTCTGACATCCAGAAATCACCGATTGACTTATCGGAGTTTGCTTGGCCTGTTCCTGAAGATGATGATGCATAGACATACGAGTTAGCTCCACCATTGCTGGCAGCAAAACCGGCCTTACAAGCTTCAATTAAAAGAGCTGGGAATGAAGCACCAGAGCCCTGTAGATCAACTGCATATGCAGGTGAACCTGCAACTAAACCAAACGCGAGTGCAAGTGATGCAACTTTCGCGAGCTTTGACATTCTCAATGTATTTCCCCTTTTTAGGTAAGTTTGAACTACGGGGTAAACCTATGGAGATTAAATGAACGAAGAGCGCTTGGAATCCAAACGCTCTTCGACTTCTAAGTGAACAATAGGTAAATGACTAGCCAAACCGCCCGGTTACGTAGTTTTCAGTTCGCTGGTCCTGTGGGCGTGAAAATATGTCACTGGTAGGTGCGACTTCAATCATCTGGCCTGGACCACCTTCAGATAAGAAAAAGGCGGTGTAGTCAGATACGCGTGCCGCCTGCTGCATATTGTGGGTAACAATAATGATTGTCATAGTCTCTGATAAATGACGAATCGTGTCTTCGATTCTAAGCGTTGATCCAGGATCAAGGGCTGAACACGGTTCGTCCATGAGCAAGACTTGCGGACGAACAGCTAATGCACGCGCGATACATAAACGTTGTTGCTGTCCCCCGGATAAAGAACCACCATGTGCCCCTAAACGATCCTTTACTTCACTCCACAAACCTGCGCGCTCTAAACACTCTTGCATTAAGTCATCTTTGTTATCTACTTTTAGTTGAGCCAGTTTTAGTCCTGATAAAACATTTTCACCGATAGTCATAGATGGAAATGGGTTTGGCTTCTGAAAAACCATTCCAATTTGTAATCTAATTTTCGTCACATCAGTTCCCGGTGCATAAACATCTTTGCCATCAAGTAAAACTTCGCCCGCCATTGCAGCACCTGGAATGAATTCGTGCATGCGGTTTATCGTGCGGATAAATGTAGATTTTCCGCAGCCTGAGGGGCCAATTAAGGCGGTAACTGTGCCGGCAGCAAAGCCTAAGGAGATATTTGAGAGCGCATGATGTTTTCCAAACCATGCATGTATTCCGCGAGTCTCTAGACCAGTACCTATAGCTTTAGTGCCCGGTGTTCTTAACACTTGTGCGACGTCGGCTAAGGAATTTGGCTTTACGGGAACCTGCATTTTTGTTGTCTCACTTTCATGTGCTGTGGTCATTTGGCAGCCTTTCTAGATCCTAAGAGACGTGCCGACGTGAAGAGAATTAATACCAATCCAATTAATACAAGTAAGCCCGCCCATGCGCGAGTAATTGCCTCTGGTGAACCTGCGTTAAATGATTTCCAGATGTAGTAAGGCAACGAACCCATCGGTCCATTAAATGCATTTGGATTTACTGTGTCTCCACCGCCAGTTAAGAGCAGGATTGGCGCAGTTTCACCTGCAATTCGCGCTACACCCAAGATTATCGCCGTAGTTAATCCACTCTTAGCTGCTGGCAAAACGATCATTGCAACTGTTCGCCATTGAGTTCCACCAAGTGCGGTTCCAGCTTCACGCAGTTCATTTGGAATTAAATTGAGAACTTCTTCAGATGTACGCGCAATCGTAGGAATCATGAGAATTGTTAGCGCGAGAGCACCCATTAATCCCGAATACGCTTTTGTAATCGGATACAAAACCGCAGAGAGGATGAACAAGCCGGCAACGATGGAAGGTACCCCACTCATTGCTTGAACTAAAAAGCGAATAGGACCTTTGAAACTTCCTTTAATTTCAGTTAAATACAACGCAGTCAAAATACCGATAGGAACACTCAACACAAGTGCAATTGCGACTAAGGTCAAGGTTCCAGTAATAGCATGCAATAAGCCACCGTTATTAAGTGGGTCCGTGGGAGAGGCAAGGGCCATGTCGTGAGTGAAGAGACCAAAACTTATCCCTGGAAGCCCTTTTCGCAGGACGGTAAGCAAAATGCTAAATACTGGTATCACGGTAACTACTGCCCCAATAGCGACAAGTGAATTGACTAAGGCATCTTTTGCCGCGGCACTTCCTCGTTGTCGAGCCTTAAAGATAGATGTAAACAGAGCATAGGCAATAAAGAAAACTGCGAAGTAAGCAAGTTTACCTTTCATCGGCGTTAGTGCCACGAATACATACGACGAAATGAAGGCTCCCAAGAAAATACTGATATCCGTAAGACGTTCCCGATTGGAGGCTCTCCATGGCTTGGTAGGAATTGCACTATCTATGTTGCTCATCGACCTGACTTTCCAGTTGTCTTCACAATCAGATTTGCTAAACCATTAACCAGTAAAGTCAGCAAGAAAAGAACTAAACCAGCAGCCATCAACGCCTTAATTTCATACGGACTAGCATCACCAAACTTTAAAATAATAAGTGAGGCCACATTTCCACCAGCGCCTAATAACATTTCCCAATTGATCTGGAAAACAATATTTAACACGGTGAAGACCGCGACAGTTTCTCCCATCGCACGTCCAAGCCCTAACATAGCTCCGCCGATTACACCACTGCGTCCATGAGGAATCACAACTGCCTTAATCATGGCCCACCGCGTTGCACCAAGGGCATATGCAGCTTGAATTCGATCAAGGGGCGCCTGTGAAAATATCTCGCGCGAAACCGATGTGATGATTGGAATAATCATGATTGATAAGACGACACCTGCAACAAATGGTGAACGGGTAAAAACCGGCACTTGCATATCGAAAATCGGTATGAAGCCTAAATATCGATGCAAGAGTTTTGCCCAATATTCAATGCTGGGCATTAAGACAAGGAAGCCCCAAATGCCGAAGAGAATAGATGGGAAGGCTGCCATCATGTCAATGACGGTAATGAGGAACTTCTTCAACCATTCAGGGGCGTAAAAGTTCAAGAAAAGCGCTGAAAATACTGAGATTGGGAGCGCAATGACCACGGCAATCAGTGAACAAAGAATCGTTCCAACTAACATCGCAGCTAAGCCAAAATGACTATCAATCACATTTCCGGCGTCATCAGTTGAGATTGACCAGTCCGAGTGCGTAATGAAGCCAATTCCCTCTTGGCGCAAAACTTCAAATCCACGATATCCAAGAAAAAGAGCAATTAATCCAAGCAGCACTAATGATGAAAGCCCACCAATAGTAACGACACCTCGAAAAATTTTATCTGAACGTCTTGGTTCAGTTGTAATTTCACGCGGTAAAGGAATCTGGAGTTCTTGTGTACTCACAAATCTTTACGCGTACTTTCCTGTAACCAAGAAATAAACTCGACGTGAAACCGATACTGCATGATCGGCATATCGCTCGTAGTAGCGCCCCAACAAAGTTAAGTTAATCGCTGTTTCAACGCCATGTGACCAATTTGGATCTACTAAAGTTCCAATTAATTGTCTGTGCAACTTGTCGATCTCATCATCATCTCTTTCAACTTCTAGCGCCATCTCGGTGTCGCGAGTTGCAATAACAATCCCCGTCTTATTTGTGATCTTCTCTGCAGCCGCACCCATTGCTTCAAAGATAGAAACGAGCTCCTGAGGAACCGCAGGCTCTGGATGTCGTAGCCGAGAGATTTTTGCAATGTGATGAGACATATCACCCATGCGCTCTAGATCAGCACTCATTCGTAACGCAGTAACAAGTGCACGAAGATCTGATGCAACGGGCTGTTGACGGGCGATGATGTCGATGATTCTGGCATCTAAGTCATGCTGAAAATTATCAATGTGGTCATCAGTAGCAATGACTTCTTCGGCTAGTTTGAGGTCGCATGTTAAAACTGATGTTGTAGCTTTTAAGATTGAGGCCGCGACCATCTCAGTCAAATCTACAAGGGATTGAGAAACGCCATCAAGCTCATCTTGGAATACGGATCGGATTAGGGCCATGGCCAAAACCTATGCGGGTCAGGTGAATGGCTGCTGACGCCAAGGTGAACGCACGGTAAACGAGAGTTCGCCACCTAAATCAAGGCTATAGAGTTGATGTATGAAGTTTCGTCGCGATGCCGAGCTCGATGCACGAGTCCGCGAACTTCCAGCGATGCTCATAGAGGTTCTAGACCAACTAGATAGCCACTCCTTTATCGTCTCTGCTGGTGAGGTGCCGATTTTTGCAAGTGCCGGCACTGAACAACTTGGCATTCTTAAAGATGGAAAAGTCCAGAGCCCTGAGCTCATGGCCACAGTACGGGTTGTTCGGCGCACTAATAAAAAGCAGACGGGTGTTATCGAGATTCCTCGAGGACCCATCGGCGAAGGAAAACATGAGCTGACAGTCAAAGTGATTCCATTGACTCCAGAGGATCTCGTATTGGTACTAGTGAGCGATGAAAGTGAGGCTCAACGTGTTCACGATGTTCGACGCGATTTTGTAGCCAATATCTCGCATGAATTAAAAACTCCGATAGGTGCACTCCTTCTTTTAAGTGAAGCCGTCTTAGGCGCTAAAGAGGATCCAGAGGCGGTGGCTAAATTTGCCACTCGCATGCAATCTGAAGCTAAACGCCTGACAGATCTGGTGCAAGAAATAATTAATCTCTCACGTTTGCAAGATTCAGATCCACTGCAAGTTGCAAAAGAGTTAGATGTCCAAGATTTGATCAACTCAGCAATCGACCAAAGTCAGATTTCGGCAGATAGTCGCGCAATATCAGTTTCCAACATGCCCACTGAAAATATTTACGTTATGGGTGATCGAGAGCAACTGGTAATGGCAATACAAAATTTAATTGAAAATGCAATAAATTATTCACCCGAAGGAACTAAAGTCTCTGTGACTACACAAGTAGAAGATTCAATTGTAAATATAAGTGTGGCAGATCAAGGTATTGGAATCTCTGAACAAGAAACCGAAAGAATCTTTGAGCGTTTCTATCGAGTAGACCCAGCCCGATCACGCCAAACTGGTGGAACAGGCCTTGGTCTTTCAATCGTTAAACACGTCGCTCTCAAACATGGTGGTGAAGTTACTGTCTGGAGTGCACCTAATGTTGGCAGCACTTTTTCCCTGCGCCTGCCGCTGTCCTATATAGCCAAGGAGTTGGACGTATGACCCGCATTCTTATTGTTGAAGATGAGGCCTCATTCCACGAAGCTCTCTCCTTTTTGCTTGGCAAAGAGGGATTTACCGTTTCGATTGCTGAAAATGGGCGCGAGGCTCTTGAGAAGTTCGCGCGCGATGGTGCTGATTTAATTCTTTTGGATTTAATGATTCCGGAAGTTTCTGGAATCGAAGTCTGCAGATCTATTCGTACAACGTCACAGGTACCAATAATAATGTTAACGGCAAAAGATACCGAAATTGATAAAGTGGTGGGATTAGAACTCGGGGCTGATGATTATGTTACAAAGCCTTATTCTTCCCGTGAATTAATTGCCCGCATCAAAGCTGTACTTCGCCGCGGTGTAGCCGATTCAGATCAAAGCACAGATCCTGAAATTATTTCAGTCGGGCCAATAAAATTAGATACTGCGCGTCATCAAGCCTCGATTGACGGTAATCCCATAGCCCTGCCGCTAAAAGAGTTTGAACTTCTAGAGTTCTTAATGCGCAACTCTGGCCGAGTTTTAACCCGTTCGCAGTTAATCGATCGGGTATGGGGCGGCGATTATTTTGGCGATACGAAAACGCTAGATGTTCATATCAAGCGTTTGCGCGCAAAGATTGAAGTTGATCCAGCTAACCCAGTATTAATTCAGACTATTCGTGGCTTAGGGTACAAACTAGAGAGTTAATTACTCCTCTAGAGTGAAGCAAAAGCCGCGTCTAGAACGCTCATGGCATCGAGTAATAACTCATCTGAAATGACTAGTGGAGGCAAGAAGCGAACTACGTTTGAATAAGTACCAGCAGTAAGAACAAGAACACCCTTGCTTTGGCAATATTTCACTACGGCGTTCATGGCCGCAGTATTTGGATTCTTAGTGCCAGCCTCTACTAATTCAACTGCTTGCATCGCGCCGCGACCGCGGACTTCACCAATGACTGGATATTTCTTAGCGAGCGCACGAAGTGAATCACCCAAGATCTGACCGATGTGTTGGGCACGCGCTACAAGGTTCTCAGCCTCAATTGTCTCTATTGCGCCAAGTGCTGCGGCACAAGCAAGTGGATTTCCGCCAAACGTTCCGCCTAGGCCTGACGTATGAACGGAGTCCATGACATCGGCTCGACCAGTAATGCCTGCAAGTGGAAGTCCACCTGCAATGCCTTTAGCCGTCACAAGAATATCTGGCACAACATTTTCGTTTTCTACGGCGAACATATGACCTGTGCGTGCAAAACCAGTTTGTACTTCATCTGCGATAAAGAGAATACCGTTATCGGTTGCGTACTTGGATAAAGCAGGTAAGAAGCCCTTAGGTGGAACGATGAATCCGCCCTCGCCTTGAATTGGCTCGATCAAAATCGCGGCAACATTATGCGCGCCGATCTCTTTATCAATCTTATGTGTGATCATCTCGATAGCATCTTCAGTGATTGTGGCTTGATTGCCAACCCAGTGGAATGAATAAGGCATAGGTACTCTGTAAACCTCTGGAGCAAATGGACCAAATCCCTCTTTGTACGGCATGTTCTTAGCCGTCAATGCCATAGTTAAATTTGTACGTCCGTGATAGCTGTGTTCAAAAACTACAATTGCAGGACGCTTAGTAAAGTGGCGTGCAATCTTGACGGCGTTTTCAACAGCTTCAGCACCTGAGTTCACAAGTAACGACTTTTTCTTATGTGTTCCAGGTGTTAATTTATTTAACTTTTCGCAGACTTCGATGTAGTTCATGTAAGGCGCGACTGTGAAACATGTATGTGTAAAGGCCTGTACTTGCTCAATCACGCGATCGACAACACGGCTGGCAGAGTTACCAACATTGACTACGCCAATGCCTGATCCAAGATCGATGATTTGATTGCCATCAATATCGAGCAAGATCGCATCACTTGCGCGCTCGATAATCACTGGGATCGCAATACCTAGTCCACCAGAAGTCGCTTCACTGCGGCGCTGTAAGGCCTCAATAGATTTTGGTCCCGGAATTGCGGTAACCAGACGACGTTCTTGGGTCAAATTGGTAAGTGTGGTCATGGTCAAAGTCTAAGGCCATATTTCCCAAGCTAAGCCCTAAAAGTTAGGCTTACGCCATGAGTTCTCTGAGAGTTTCGGCACCGCTATTAGATGCCTACTTAACCTACTTTGAGAGCAACCGAACTCCCTTCACCATTCCTGGACACAAGCAACGTGCCTCGCGCTTAGATGCCGGGCTAGGCGCGGTCGTTGACGCTGATACTCCTTTATATGGAGGCTTAGATGAAATTAAACTTACTCATCAAGTTCTTAAGAAAGCAGAAAGCTTAGCTGCCACATTATGGAACGCTGATTACGCCAGGTTTTCAACTGGTGGATCTACACATGCAAATCAGGCAATTATTTTGGCACTCGGTAAACCTGGAGACAAAGTTGCTATCTCGCGCACTGCGCATCGATCGGCCTTAAGTGCATTAGTACTTGCTGGTTTAGAACCAATCTGGTTATCTCCAGAAATCGATGTAGCTACTGGAGTTCCGCTGGGTATTCCGGTGAAAGAGTTTGAAAGAGTAGCAAATCAAAAACCGATTGCATTGCTCTTAACCGAGCCAGGTTATCTTGGAACGTTGTCAGATTTATCTGCACTTATTGCATCCGCCCATTCACATTCAATCCCCGTCATCGTCGATGCTGCCTGGGGCGGGCACTTTGGTTTTTCTCATTCGGTACCTGCGCATTGTCTTGCTTTAGGTGCCGACGCATTAATCACCAGCACGCATAAAGCTCTACCTGGTTACAGTGCTTCTGCAATCTTGCTGGCACAAGGAAAGTATCTGAATCTAGATCGCATTGAACAGAGCTTTGAAACCACACACACAACATCTCCGGCCGGTGCCCCACTTGCCTCAATCGATGGTTGCCGTGCTCTTTTACAAACTCGCGGAGAAGAGTTAATCCAAGAGTTAGTCACTAATGTTGAAAAGTTTAAGTCAGAGGTGCAATCCTACTGCGAAGTTCCGATCTTCTTAAACTCTGCAGATTTTCCAGCCGGGCGCTTTGATCCGACTAAAATTGTGCTTCGTGCAAATCAATTAGGCGCTTCTGGTATCGAGATTGAAAAAGCTTTACTAGTAAGCAATATACGAGTCGAAATGGCCGATGGCGACACTGTAGTTTTCTTAGCGACCCTTGCCGATAGTGACGTTGAGTTCGCCCAGTTAGCTAAAGCGCTTATTCCTATTGTGAAATCTCCTTCCACATCACCCCGCCCAACTGCAACATCGCTGAGTTGGTCTGTAATCCCCCAGGTAGGTATTTCTATGCGCGATGCCTATTTTGCCGATACTGCCATGGTTGCCGCTAATGATGCAGTGGGGCGAATCTCGGCTGACTTAATTGCCCCTTATCCCCCAGGTGTTGCAGTCGTTGCACCTGGTGAAATTTTGACCCGCGAAATAGTTGATGGCTTAGCTGCTACGAAGGCCGCAGGAGTCCGCATTGCCTATGCCACCGATCCCACACTATCTACATATCGAGTAGTTAAAAGTTAACTATGTTCGAGTTTCATAATCTCGCAATTGCATTATTTCTTTTTCTTGGAGCGATTCTTTACACATCCGTAGGTCATGCAGGGGCATCGGCCTATATAGCGATCATGACTCTTTTTGACTTACCCACTACGGTGATAAAACCAACTGCACTGACCCTGAATATCGCGGTGTCATCTTTTGCTAGTTTGCGCTACATAAAGCGAGGGTTCTTTAATAAGAGACTCTTGATCTACTTGAGTATCGGCGCAATACCTGCAGCGTTTATTGGAGGCCGCATTCACTTGGCCGACACAATCTATAAACCCATTATTGGTGTGTTATTACTTTTTTCAGGCCTGCGCTTTATTGTGCAATCTCAGCAAGCAGATAAAACTAAGCGAGAAGTAATTCCTGCCTTGGCGATCTTTATCGGCGTTTGTATTGGCTTATTATCTGGAGTCACAGGTACCGGAGGCGGCATTTTCTTGTCCCCCCTCATTATTTGGCTGGGGTGGACAACCGTGAAATCGGCAAGTGGAACAGTGGCAGCCTTTATTTTTCTCAATTCGCTCTCGGGCTTGTTGGGCAACTTCGCTTCTACTTCTTCACTTCCCTCAACGTTGCCGTTATTTTTAGTGGCAGTTGTACTCGGCGCCTCGATCGGGACGCACTATGGAACTACTCGGTTTTCACATAGTGGAATCAAACAGGCTCTAGGTTGTGTACTAATCATCGCAGGAATAAAGTTTTTGTTAGTACTAGCATAAGCACATGGCAGATAAAGATATGTGGTCAAAAAAAGCCGCCGCTTTTACATCCGATGCAAAGATTTTTATCGATGGAAAATACTGCGATGCTGCATCTGGTAAAACTTTTGACAATATTGCTCCGGGGCAAAATCGCACTATAGGTCAGATTGCCTCAGGAGATACTGAAGATATAAATCGAGCGGTGGCTTCGGCTAAGCGCGTATTTGACGCTGGAACCTGGCGAGATATGAATCCGCGCGAGAAGAAAATAATTATGTTGCGCTGGGCGCAGTTATTGGGTGAGCACCGTGAAGAGTTAGCTTTCCTTGAAGCTATCGATACCGGTCGTCCTATTAGCGATGCACTTTCAGTTGATGCGCCTAATTCAACGCGAGTAATTCAGTGGTATGCCGAGACAATTGATAAGACATACGATGAAATTGCTCCTGCTCCACGTAACGCGCTGGCAATGATCACTCGCGAACCGTTGGGAGTTATTGGGGCAGTAGTTCCATGGAACTATCCGATGATGATCACTAGCTGGAAGTTAGGCCCAGCAATTGCTATGGGAAATAGCATCGTTGTTAAACCTGCTGAGAACTCATCGCTCAGTGCGCTCAAAATGTCAGAGCTTGCCAGCGCCGCAGGATTACCTGATGGCGTCTTTAACGTTGTACCTGGCTTAGGTGCTGAGGCTGGTCAAGCCTTAGCACGCCATATGGATGTGGCCAAGATTGCATTTACTGGAAGTGGTCCAACGGGACGCAAAATGATGCAATATGCCGCTGAATCAAATATGAAAGCTGTCTCTCTTGAGCTCGGTGGCAAAAGTCCACAAGTAGTTCTTAAAGACTGTGTTGATTTAGAAGCCGCAGCATCGACTATCGGGTGGGCCATTTATTACAACGCCGGACAAACGTGTAACGCTGGTTCACGAATCATTATTGAAAAAGAGATTAAGGATGAGCTCTTTCACCACTTACAAAAATTCTTAAAAACTTTTGTTGTTGGAGATCAATGTGATCCAGCTACGCAGATGGCAGGGTTAGTTTCAACTATGCAGCGTGACCGCGTAAATTCATTCTTAGATCTCATTGGCCAAGAGGGTGAAGAATTAATTTTTGGGGGACAAAAAACTTCTGGTGATGACCTCCATATTCAGCCAACTTTGATTGATAATGTGAAACCAGATTCACGCTTAGCCCAAGAAGAGATCTTCGGCCCCGTCCTTGTAGCAATCGATGCCAAAGACGTAGACCATGCGCTTCAGCTTGCAAATGGAACTCAATACGGTTTAGCCGCATCAGTCTGGACAAGTGATATCGCTAAAGCCCATAAATTTGCGCGCAAATTACGTGCTGGAACCGTCTGGGTAAATACTTTTGACATGCTAGATGTCATCACGCCCTTTGGTGGCTTTGGTGCATCTGGTGGAGGCCGCGATAAATCTTTACATGCCCTAGATTCTTACAGCGCTTTAAAAACCACGTGGGTCGATCTTAATTAACCATCACTACTAAGCAGGAGGAGTACGCGAACGTGAAGATGAAAGCGGCAGTTCTAGATGGCGTCGGTTCAAAGTTCGAGGTTCGTGAAGTAGATTTAGATAAACCTAAGACTGGAGAACTTCTAGTTAAAGTTGCTGCCAGTGGATTATGCGCCAGCGATTTAAATGCCGTCGATGGAAAGCGCAAGTTGGTTCCATTTCCGGCAGTCATCGGACATGAGGCAGCAGGTGTCGTTGTTGAAGTAGGAGCCGACACCGCTGGCTTTACTGTTGGTGATCACGTGATCATGTCGATTGTTCCTAACTGTGGAACGTGTGATTACTGCCAATCTGGCCGCCCTAACTACTGCTCTACCGCTGGAAACGCTATGTCGGTTGGTGGATTATTCGATGGAACCAGCCGCTTGAGTCAGAACGGTGAAAAATTAAATCACTTCTTAACCGTTGCATCTTTTGCTGAATACGTAGTTGTGCCAGCTTCAGGTGCCGTAGTAATTCCGAAAGAGATGCCGCTTGATCGCGCGGCGCTGATTAGTTGCGCAGTGCTCACTGGCTATGGCGCCGTAATGAACACCGCTAAAGTTAAAGCTGGATCCCGTGTGGCCGTTTTTGGTTGCGGTGGAGTTGGTTTAAATATTGTGCAAGGCGCACGAATGGCTGGGGCGACAACGATCATTGCCGTTGATGTGACAGATGAAAAATTAGAGCTCGCACGCACAGTGGGAGCAACGCATACGATCAACGCCTCAACAAGTGATCCTGTTGCCGAAGTTAAGAAAATCTATGGTGGCGTGGACTACGCCTTTGAAGCGTTGGGGCGCGAATCCACAATCCAGCAAGCCTGGGGCACCGTCGATGTCGATGGAGGGTTGATTTTGGTGGGGCTGCTCAAAAATGGGGCAACGCTGACCCTGGATGCTGGCCCCTTTGTGAACGAGCAGTACATCAAGGGCTGTTATTTTGGCTCGGCAAACCTGAAAAAAGATGTGCCAGAGTTAGTTAAAAGTTATCTAAATGGTCACCTATTCCTAGACGAACTCATCTCTGAGCGGATAGGTTTAGAGGGTCTTAATCTAGCTTTTGATCGTTTGAGAGCTGGAGAGGGAGCGCGAAACGTCTTGGTCTTTGACTAACGATGGATCCGCGTAAGTAAAAATTCCATTTGCTTGCGGTCAACACGTGTACTGCAAGATAAATGGATGTATGAAAATTACATACCACTTACTACTCAACACATTAGGGGGAAATCAGTGAAGTTTTCAAAACTCACTACTGGATCCGTTGTTGCAGCCGTTGCTGTAGCTCTCGTGATACCAGCAGTTGGAATTACACCAGCTTCTGCAAAGGTTAACTACGCGACCATTACATCTGCCTCACAAGGCGGAGGAATGACTGCACTAGCTGCCGCTTGCAAGAAGGAAGGACAACTCAACGTCATCGCACTGCCTCATTACTGGGCAAACTACGGCGACATGATTACAGGATTTGCTAAGGCGTATGGCGTCAAGATTGACGAAGCTAACCCAGAAGGATCTTCTCAGGAAGAAATTGATGCCGCAGTTACAAACAAGGGCACAACTCGCTCACCTGACGTCTTTGATATTGGCCTAGCCGTTGCTGCTAAGTACATTGGCACAAAGACATTTGCACCCTACAAAGTAAAGACATGGAACTACTTGCAGTTTGCGTCAACAGTAGATCCAACAGCTGAAGTAACTCCTAACTACACAGGAACCATGACAATTGGTTACAGCGGAGCACTTGGCACAATAACTAAGCTCGATGATCTATTGGATCCAAAGTTCAAGGGCAAGATTGCTCTGAATGGTGATCCACTAGGTTCATCTGCAGCTATGAACGGTATTTTCATGATCAATAAGGCACTTGGTGGATCATTTGATGATGTCACTAAGGGCGTTGCTTTCTTCGCTAAGTTGAAGGCTGCCGGTAACTTCATCAACGTCAACCCAACTGAGGCCACAATCGCATCTGGACAAACTCCAGTTGTTATTGACAATGGTTACATCCAAGCTGGCGTTATCAAGGCTATGGCTGCTGCAGGCAAGGTATGGAAGATGTACACCCCTGCTGCAGTTGGCTCTACTTACAACAGCGCAGTATCAGCATGGGCACCACACCCAGCATGTGCTCGTCTCTGGATGGAATACACACTTGGTGAAACAGGTGCAACAGTATTTGCAACCGGTGGCGCAACACCAACACTATGGGTATGGCTTCTAAAGACTGGCCGCGCATCTGCAGCCGGTAAAGATGCAATTGGTAACAGCAAGGTAATTGCTGAAAAGGCAACTGCTGCACAGACTGATGCCGCACGTGCTTACCTAAAGACAGCATGGCCTGCAGCAGTAGGTACAAAGTAAAAACTGAGATCAATTAATTGACTCAACTTCAATACAAGGGAACCGGTTCTGCCAATGGCAGGACCGGTTCTCGGTATTGGCGCAGTAAGAGTGCTTATTTAGGTGTAATGCCTTTCTTACTCTTTAGCGGACTCTTTCTTTTATATCCGACCTGGAATGTTGTCTCTGGCGCTGTACAAGATAACAACGGTCAATTCAGTACCACCGTGTTAAAAGAAGTTTTCAACTCCCCCATTGCCCGCCAAGCTTTTGCTAACTCCCTCGAATTATCAGCCAAGACTGCAATCGTTGGTGCTTTGTTAGGTGGTTTATTTGCTTGGGCGATCGCCACTGGAAAACCTGGTGGAGTTTTTTATAAAGTCTCTGTTGCACTCAGTAGTGTTTTAGCCCAGTTCGGCGGTGTCATGTTGACCTTTGCCTTCTTGGCAACTTTTGGTTTCAACGGTCTAGTATCGAGTCTGGCAGTGAAGTTCTTACCTAATACGTTCCTAGCCGATTCAACGTGGCTCTACGGAATGACGGGACTGAGCATCCTTTATACATTTTTCCAAATTCCGCTCATGGTTCTTGTCTTCTTGCCAACGTTAGAGAATTTAAAACCTCAGTGGCGCGAAGCATCTGATGCATTGGGCGGCAAAGCCTACGAATACTGGTTGCGCGTTGGAATACCGATTCTGACGCCATCATTTGTGGGTGGCGCGCTCCTACTTTTTGTGAACTCATTTTCAGCTTATGCAACCGCAAATACGTTGATTAATCTTTCAGACTTCTTAACGCCGCTTGAGATTGCTACGGCGCTTACGAGCGAGACTGGTGGATCAAACCCCGCCGAAGCTAAATCTTTATCGATGTTCATGGTGATAGTTGTAGTAATCGTGATGAGTCTTTACGCACTGCTTCGTCGAAAAGTGAGTAAGTGGGAACAAAAGCGATGAAGCAATCACTGGGTGTTCGCTTGTGGCGCTGGACGATTATTTCATTCGTTGCGCTCTACCTGCTCGTGCCGCTTTATGCGATGTTTGATTTTTCTACTAAGCCTTTTGGTTTTGCCGATAAAGGTCGAACTTTCCGCGCCTGGACCATGATTCCATCGCAACCTGATCTCTTGGCGGCAATTTCGCGCTCTTTAATTACAGCAGCAATTGTCATGGCACTGATTTTATTCATGATCGTTCCTACAGCAATCTGGGTTCACTTAAAGCTGCCGGGCCTTCGTCGCCCATTTGAACTCTTGTGCTTATTGCCACTGGCCATCCCCGCGATTGTTATTGTGGTTGGAATTGCTCCCCTGTACCGGTGGATTTCAATTAATATCAGTGAGTCACCGATTACTTTAGCTGGCGTTTATTCAATGTTAATTCTGCCCTATACGTATCGTTCCTTATCTGCCGCCCTCGATGCCGTAGATATTCATACGTTAGCTGAAGCCGCTACTACTTTAGGTGCATCGATTTCACGGGTTATTTTTGGAATCATTATGCCAACGATTAAGACTGGAATCGTCAATGGCTCATTTATTGCAATCGCCTTAGTTCTTGGCGAATATACGATTTCAAATATTCTTAACTTCAAAACCTTCCAGGTAGTTATTGCTCAAATTGGTAGACAAAATGGCAACGTGGCAGTTGCAGTATCTCTTGCCTCATTGCTCTTGGTTATCTTTTTATTACTCATCATCCCTACCAAAAAACGTCAAGGCGCCGTCCTTGATGTTGACATCGCCTAAGAGATAAGGACCCATACGTTGAGCTCATCAGCATATGTACAGTTAGTAGACCTTGTTAAGCACTTTGGCAAAGTCAAAGCTCTCGACGGCTTAACTATCGATATTGCAGAAGGCGAGCTCGTTGCCCTGCTAGGTCCTTCTGGCTGCGGAAAGACAACTGCCCTTCGTGCACTTGCAGGACTACAAGGGCTAGATCGCGGTCAGATGATTGTGGATGGCAAAGATGTCACTTTCCAAAATGCAAACAAGCGTGGAATGGGAATGGTCTTTCAGGCTTACTCCTTATTTCCTCATATGACTGCGCGTGAAAATGTTGAATACGGCTTAAAACTTCG